>MDTG01000945.1_pt1 | contig 11426 bp, 10 predicted proteins | sample 811421 | NCBI WGS metagenome assembly MDTG01 (sample SAMN05326645, study PRJNA326480) | marine metagenome | isolation source: seawater | place: Pacific Ocean: South East | collected 2011
CTCGCACGAGGCGCCTACAGGGGGTTCTTTGTTGAGGTTTCCTCTCTGTTAGCACTTGTCTTAGGGGTGTTCGGAGCATTGCATTTTTCTAGCTTTACTGCATCCTTATTTTCCAACTATATTGAGTGGGATTATCTACCACTATTGTCTTTTGCACTGACTTTTATTGGCATCATGATTGGCGTAGCTTGGGTTGGGAAGCTCCTGACAAAGTTGGCAAAAGTGGTGCTGCTGGGGTTTTTAAACCGATTGCTAGGTGCTCTTTTTGGTGCTTGCAAATGGCTGGTCATTTGTGGGGTAATCGTTTGGATTTTAGGGCAAATAGATGTCTTTTTTAGCTTTTTACCCGAAAACATAAAAGAAAGTTCTTTGGTCTTCCAACCCTTGGAAGAATTGGGTGCTTATTTGTTTGAGAAAATCAATACAGAAGAAGTCTCCATAGACAACATCCCACCTATTCTCTAGCAAAACTGATGGGTTCAACACTGCTTCTTGGAATCCAACCTATGGAACCATTTTGAAGTTTGATTTTAATCCAATCCTCTACAACTTCCACAATAAAAACCTTAGCTCCTTCGTGAATGGTGAGCAATACTTCTGAGCGCATATTGGGTTCTGCGCGAAAAGACTCCGATTGTACAAAAACAATAGCAGGATTGGTGTTGCGCAGGGTGTTTTTTTGCTGCAGTATAATCACCACAGCCAAAATGGATAGTAGCAGGGAAATAACAAATCCAGTGAAAAACAACCTTTTTTGGATGCTGCTGTTGGATCTTTTAAACAAAAAGAATAAAAGTGCTGCCAACCAAAAAAAAGCGATAAGCACCATGCTCCAACCACGAACAGATGTAAGGAACACCAAGTCGGCAGTTGCCTTTTTTAACTCACTTACTGGCAACGACGTAAACCTGTCTAGCGTCATGTTTTGCGCATAGACTAAGTTGTTAATCAATTGCTCGTTGCCTGCATCCAACAATAGGGCTTTTTCATAGTTCAATATGCTAGAAGCTATTGCGTTCTTTTTGTAGTAGGCATTACCAAGGTTAAAGTACAATTCTGGTGAATGAACGCCCAAAGAACTGACAGAATCGTAATAAATAATGGCACGGTCATAAGCCCCTTTATTGTAGGCAATATTACCCTCTCTAAAAAGATCTTCTGGGTCTTGCCCAAAACAAGTCAAGCAAGAAAAAAGTGCAAGAAGTAAGATGTTTTTCATGACTTAAATTGTTTGTCCATTTGGGTTATGGCAGCTACAGCTGTTTCGTAGTCTTGCTCCATGCTGCTGCGAGAGCTTGGCGCATAACGGGCAAGCTCACAGTTGGTCAAAACTTGAATAAACAAGGCTACAGTATCTTTTTCAACACCTTTGTCGGAAAGCAGCGTTTGCATTTTTTCTTTGCTAAAATCATCGGTTTGAATCTGTAGTCGAGCCTTTAGATAATTGTGAAGTGCAGCTTCAAGCGAAACATAAAAAGCGGAAGCCTCGGACATGTTTTTCTTGGCCTTGCCCAAAAACTTTTTAACCAAGCGCGCTTTATGCCGTCTTGCAATTGACGTGGCGTCAGGAGTTTGGCTGCGTATTATAAAATATAACAGTAGGAGTATGACAGGAAAAGCCAACAGGACGAAAAACAATGCACTGCCAAAGAAGGGCAATTGCTTTATGGGTTTAAAAGAAGTTTGCTGTGCAATAAACTGAAAAGAACCTGCAACATTTGGAACAGCTACTGTGGATGCGTTGGGCGCATTAACCACAGGAGTTGCTGCCTTTGGGCCTTCAAGCACGTCTATAATCAACTCCACTGATTCTAATGTTTTGTATGTTTTTGCCTTAGGGTCAAAATAACTAAATGCTATGGGAGGAATGGGGTACTTCCCTTGAAACTGCGGAACCAATGTGTATGTATTTTTTATTGAACCTCGCATGCCCGAAAGCGTTGTATTCACTTGTTCGCTGTATTCGGGATCGTAACGCTCAAGTGCGCTTGGGGTTGCCATTTCTGGCAGTGAAAAAAGCTTAAGGTTTCCTTTACCCTTTACCTCCACTGTTGCTTGTAGCGATTCCGAAGCATTAAGTGCATTTTTAGACGTTTTTACTTCAAAGCTAAAATCACCAACGGCACCGTTAAAATTAGTCGGCTTGCCCTCGTCAGGAAATGGCAATACTGTTAGGGTACGCTTGCCAGCTGTAATGGTTCGTGAAACTTGGGTATAAACCTGATTTCCAAAAAAGTCTCTACGGTTGGTCGGAACGTCAAGTTGCACGTCTAATGAAAGTGGTGCTATGGGTAGTTTGCCAGCCCGTTGTGGATAGAGAACGGTTTGCTGCCATGCCACGTAATTATACAGCTTGCCCTTGAACATTTCCCTTTCAATGGTTCGTCTAGAAGGTATGTCTTGGGACCAAAAGTCGTTGTATTCAGGCATGTCAATGGGGTTGACGTCGGATGGCCTCACTTTACTGTCAAAGTAAAGTTTGTACACCACCGTTATCGGTTCGTTTATATACACCTTGCTTTTGGACAGTGCGGCAACCAAGTGAAGGCTTTCAGAAGCTATGTAGTTTGGATCATTTGGATTTTTGGGCAATTCAACTGCATCTTTAACCTGTATGTCAACAGGGATTGTTTTATAAATGCTCCCATCTATTTCAATTGTCGCCTGTCCGATGGTAATTTTCCCCTTTTTGAGTGGGGTTAGTAAATAAGTGTAGGTTTTAGAAAAGGAGCTCTTGCCGTTAGCATAAATATTGCTCACCGACTGACTGGGTCCTGCTGCAATACGAAATCCATTAAAAGAAGGCGGTTTAAAATTATCCCCCTCCTTGTTCATGCTAAATTCTATTCGCAGTCGCTCATTAATACCAAGCTCACTCTTGCTTATTTGGGCTTTAAAATCTACCTGTGCAAAAGCAATAGGAGATAGCGCCATAGTCAGAAAACAACAAATAAGCAGCTGTCTCATTACCAATCTTTTTTGCTTTTAACAGCCGCGGGCTTTGCCTTCTGGGCATTGACTTTGTCTTGTACTTTTTTCTCCTCGTTGCTCATGGCTTCAAGCAAGTTCTTTACCTGTTGGGGTGATAATTGCGTAGGGTTTCCTTTGGGCTGTTGTTGGTCTTTTTCCTTGTCGCCCTTTTTGTCTTGGTCTTTAGGGTCATCTTTTTTGTTGTCCTTTTCGTTTTCCCCCTCATCGTCAGACCCTTCTTTTTTGTCCTGATCCTTGTCGCCTTCTTTATCTTTGTCCTTGTCCCCTTTTTTGTCTTGGTCTTTGTTGTCCTTGTTGTCTTTATTATCCTTGTTGTCCTGATCTTTCTGATCGTCCTTTTGGTCGTCTTTATTTTCCTCGTCTTCCAGCATTTTTTTAGCTAAGGCATAATTGTAGCGTGTTTCATCATCATTGGGGTTGTTACGAAGCGCGTTTTTATAAGCTTCAACGGCTCCTTTATACTCCTTTATCTGCATTAGGGCATTGCCAATATTATGAAAGTTTCGGTGTTTGTTTGGACGTTCTTTCGTGATTTCAACTGCATCGGCATATACCGATAGCGCCTCTGCTACATAGTTGTCTTGTTGCAAGGTGGTCCCCATATTGTACTGCGCAATGTCTTTTTTCAAACCCGTAGCAGTAGCCCTGCGGTAATTCTTTTCCGCCTCAACATTATTTGATGCATCAAAAGCTTGATTGCCATCATAAATATAATTGTCTGCTTTTTGAACAAGCGGAGCTTCTTGTCCTAAAACAACAAATGGGACCAGTAGTATGGTGAGCAATAGCCTAAGCATCTTGGAACAAATTTAGTTTTTTAACCCACTTGGTTTTGCGATAAAATAAAAATAAGTCAAGTACAATCAAAATCAATCCAACACCTAAAAACCATTGAAACTGATCTTTAAATTTCGCAAATTGTTTTGCTTCAAACTCTTGTTTATCCATCTCCTTAAGACGGTCTATAATGGATGTTACCACCTCCTCGGTGTTACTGCCGTCCAAAAACAAGCCGTCGGTTTCTTTTGCTATGGATTCCATCTGTTCAAAATCGCTTTTTGTAATAACCACCTCTCCCTTGTCATCTTTCTTGTAAGAAGTGGAATTCCCTTTGGTTATGGGAATTACGGACCCTTTTTCAGTACCAACAACCACTGTGAAAAACGTAACCCCCAGTTGGGCGGCACGTGATGCTGCTACCAAAGCGTCATCGCCATGATCTTCACCATCAGATATAATACACACCACACGGTTAGTTTGGTTTTCGTCGTCGAAATAGGTTTCCGCCAAGCGCATTGCTGCGGAAATGGCCGTCCCTTGGGATGAAATCATGTTGGTGTCCAATGACGACAAAAACAATCGAGCTGCGGCATAGTCTGTCGTAATGGGCAAATGCGGGATAGCCGATGAGGCATAGGCAATGATACCCACGCGGTCACTAACCAATTGATTGATCAGCTCCCCTGCAAGGCGCTTAGCCTTTTCCAATCTGTTTGGCGCAATGTCTTCTGCCAGCATACTCTTAGATACATCAATGGCAAATACCAAATCTACGCCCTCTCTTTTAACGGTCTCTAGCTCAGTGCCAATCTGTGGATTGACCAAGCCCAAACATATAAAAGCCCAGCCCAGCCAAAACAAAATTTGCTTAAGCCAACCTTTAAACGAAGAACGTTCTGGAGCTATGTGATCTATCATTTTTGCAGATGCCAACGATTTTAACACCCGCTTTTTCCAAAGGCTAAAAAGCACATAGCCCAATACCATTAGCGGTATGAGCAATAACAAATAGAAATGCTGTGTCTGTTCGTACTGTATCATGCCAAGGCTGATTTAAAAAGCGTAATACGCAAAAGCCATTCCAAAAACAATGCGCCCATTGCCACAAATACAAACAGCCTGAACTTTTCGTGGTATTTGGTATAGCGAATTTCTTCTACATCTGTTCGTTCTAATTTGTCTATCTCCTTGTAGATAGCTGCTAGTTTTTTGTTGTCGGTTGCGCGATAATAGCTGCCGCCCGTTTCCGCAGCAATAGACTTAAGTAACTCCTCATCAATTTCAACCTTTCGCAATTGATACACAAAAGTGCCGTCTTGGCGTAGGGCAACAGGAGCAGGTGCGCTGCCGTTACTGCCCAATCCAATGGTATAGGTTTTAATCCCATATGTACTCGCAAGACCAGCCGCTGTCTTTGGGTCTACAAAACCGGTGTTGTTTACGCCGTCTGTAAGCAAGATGATTACTTTACTCTTGGCTTTACTATCGCGCAATCGGTTTACAGCAGTGGCTAACCCCATCCCAATGGCCGTTCCGTCGTTGATCACGCCATCATAGCTAACCTTGTTAAGTACATCAATCACCAAGGCCTTGTCTGAAGTTATGGGTGTTTTGGTATAGCTTTCGCCTGCATATACCACCAAGGCTATACGGTCCGTTTTTCTTTTGGCAATAAAGTCTGCCGCCACTTTTTTAAGAGCAGCCAAGCGGTTGGGCTTTAGGTCGCGTGCCAACATACTGGACGAAACATCTATGGCGATAACAATATCTATTCCTTTATTTGTTTTGGTTTGAGTGCTGACGTCTTGTGTTTGAGGGCGCGCCAAAGCGGTTACAATGAGAGCAATAGCCAACAGCCGCAACACCAACAATATCGGGCGCCATTTGGCTAAACTACCCGACTTGGAAAAAGCATCAATGCTAGAGCTTAGCAAATGCGCCACTTGTCTTTTTAGCGAAACAATTTGCCATGCCAATAGTAGGGGTATCAGCAATAGACCCCAGAAAAAATCAGGATATGCAAACGTATAGTCCATCATGGTTTTTCCTTTTTAAATTCGATGCTGTTCAGCATTCGGGTAATGAGTTCTTTGGCATAGCGGTCGTTTCGATCGTAAACCAACTGGAGCTGTTGAAAGCCTTTGTTTTCAGTAAAGTGATAAACCTCATAGGTTTTGCGCTGGGTGTCTTTATTCTTTTTGGTCCAATCGAAAGAGCCCGAAGCCACAATCCCCTCAATTCCTGAGGTTGTTTTGTAGTCGTTTTGTTTTTGAAAAATATTCGTTGCTCCCATGCTGTCAAAAGTGCCAATCACCTTGTCTACTTTTTGCTGCAAGTCGATCGTTTGTTCCTCTTCTGCTGTTGAATGCTCCATGTGTAGCACTATCATAAATGCATCTTCCAAAGAACCCAATACAAATTGCTGATTTAGGCGGTTTTGGGTGGTCTTTCTGCTTAGGACATCCGGAGTTTTTAGTACCATGTCAGAAATACCATAGGTGCTCGAAACCCATTCTTGTTGCAGCCACTTTAACGTTGGGTGTCCAAACACGCGATCCTTGGCTTGGACAGCGCCATAATTGTAAATCATGATACCCGCGACAATGGCTAATACTCCCAAAAAGGAAAAGCCTGCAATTTTAAAACGCTGAACCTGTTGTTGCTTGCGGCGCATTCGGGCGTAGGCCTCGTTTTGTAAGCGTTCTTCTTCTGTTGGTTCGGGCAACGCGGCTTTGGTGTCCTTGACAACCAATTCAATTTTTTCACGGTCCAATCGCGCCAAATACTCTTCTGGAAGCGCACGTGCAAACTTAACCAAATCAGCAGTTGACAATACCTCCTTAAGTTGATCAATTGTTGCGTTTGTCAGTTCAAGATTACCCTTATCTCGCAATAACTCCAACTTTGTCAAAAGTTCTTCTGAAGTACTTTCTAGGGCATCAATATTGGTCTCATCCTCTAAATAATTCCGTACAATATCGGTCATTTCAGAATAGTAATCTTTATAGGCTTCTTGCTTGTCTAGCTGTTTGGATTCCAGTGCTTGCAAAGCTTGTAGCGCGCGCTCAAAAGGCGGCATTTTTTCGCGCTTGGCACGAATGCGTTTTTGGGTTTTTACAACAAAAAAATATAGCAACACAAGGCTAATTAAAATTAAAAACCCATAGCTATAGGGCTTCCACCAACCTGTGGTGTTTTTAGACATGGGCAAAATGGTCTTAATCGGAAAAAGAGGTTGTTCCAAAGTATCTACTACCACGTCCTTAACCCTTACCAAAATAGAATCTGTTTTAAACACTTCTCCATCTACAACCACAATTTGCTGAGGTAGGGTAAACTGCCCTGAATCAAACTGAATGACCGCATAGGTCTTGGAATATGTAAATGTTTTTGCTGCAACGGTAGTATCAACAGCCGTGCTGTCTATAACCTCAAAAGGGGCAAATGCCTTGAGCGGCGGAAACTGTATGCTTGCTTGTTTGTCGGTAGACACAACCAATTCGAGGTTTATTTGCTCTGCCAAGCGGACCTCAAGCGTATCGGCCGTAAGACTTACTTGCGTTTGGGCCATGCTCCAACACGAGACTAACAAAAGCAAAAAACGTATCCCTTTATCCACGGCCTTTGAAATAGGTTAATAGTTTTTTGACGTAACTTTCGTTGGTGGCACATGAAAGTGCTCCTGCGCCATATCTTGTAAACTGTGTGCTGAAATAATCAGCGGTTTTTCGGTGTGCAAGCGCATAGGCCGTGCGTACCGATTTTGATGAGCTGTTCACCCATTTTTGCGCCGCTGTTTCCGCATCACGTACAAGCAATAATCCCGCTTTTGGAAGTTTGGCTTCTATAGGGTCATAAAGGCGAACGCCTGTTAGGTCGTGCTTTCTAGCAGCCAACTGCACTGATTTGGAATAATCGTTGTCTAAAAAATCGGACAACACAAATACAATAGCACGTTTTTTAAGAATGCGGCTCATAAACTCCAATGCGCCGGCAATGTCTGTTTTGGTGCTTTTAGGGTGATGCTCCAAAAGCTCACGGATGATGCGCAATACGTGTGATTTTCCCTTTTTGGGTGCAATAAATAATTCCACATCGTCTGAAAACATCAGCAGCCCAACTTTATCGTTATTCTGTAAGGCAGAAAAGGCAAGGGTGGCGGCTATTTCAGTAAGGGTGTCACGCTTGCGTTGTTCCAATGAACCAAAATCGGCAGAACCACTTACGTCTACAACTAACATAAGTGTTAGCTCACGCTCTTCCTCAAATACTTTAACGTAAGGCTCTTGATAGCGCGCAGTAACATTCCAGTCAATGGCACGGACATCATCGCCATATTGATATTGACGCACCTCGCTAAAGGTCATGCCACGTCCCTTAAAGGTACTGTGATATTCCCCCCCAAAGATATGATTACTCAATCGGCGGGTTTTGATTTCTATCTTCCGAACTTTCTTTAAAAGCTCTTTTGTATCCATAGCGAAAAGCTGTTTTTAGACTAAGGTACCTCCACAGCGTTAACAATGCGCTTTATGATATCTTCTGAGGTCACGTTCTCGGCTTCGGCTTCATACGTAATTCCAATACGGTGGCGCAACACATCATAAACAACGGCACGAACATCTTCTGGAATCACATAGCCACGGCGCTTGATAAAGGCATAACATTTAGCAGCCGTTGCCAAATTGATACTACCCCTAGGGGATGCACCAAAACTAATAAGTGGTTTTAAGGATTGTAATTTATATTTTTCAGGGTATCGCGTAGCGAAAACCAAGTCCAAAATGTACTTTTCAATCTTTTCGTCCATATAAACTTCACGGATGGCTTTTTGTGCCTTAGAAATCTGTGCAGTACTAATCACAGGTTTAACTGAGCCAAAAGAGTCATTAAGATTGGCGCGAACAATCTCTTGCTCATTGGAAAGATTAGGATAATCAATGATTACCTTTAGCATAAAGCGGTCTACTTGAGCTTCTGGGAGTGGATAGGTTCCTTCTTGTTCCACAGGGTTTTGCGTGGCCATTACCAAAAATGGAGGCTTGAGCTTAAAGGTTTCGTCGCCAATGGTAACTTGCTTCTCTTGCATAGCTTCTAAAAGGGCAGATTGTACCTTTGCAGGGGCTCTATTGATCTCATCAGCAAGTACAAAATTGGCAAAAATAGGGCCTTTTTTGATGGTAAAATCGTTCTCTTTTGCGTTATAAATCATGGTTCCTATTACATCCGCTGGCAGTAAGTCAGGCGTAAATTGAATACGGCTAAAGCTTCCTTTAACTGCCTTACTCAGGGTATTGATGGCAAGAGTCTTGGCCAGTCCTGGGACCCCTTCAAGTAGTATGTGCCCTTGTCCCAGCAAGCCGATAAGCAAACGTTCTACCATTTGGTGTTGACCCACAATTACTTTATTCATCTCTAGCGTTAGAATGTCAATGAAAGCACTTTCTTTTTCTATGTGATCGTTAAGTGCTTTGATATCTACAGCGTTATCGCTCATGTTTTTTGTTTTTAATTAGCGTTGCAAAATGTACAAAAATGTGAAGTGCACCTGTTAACATTTGGTTAAAAATAGGGCTTATCAAAGAAATTATAAAAAGTGTTGAAATAGCTCACTAACTTTGCATTAAACATTTGTGATGATTAATAAAAGGCTGCTAATCAAAAGCTTACTAGCGCACAACGATGAAAACAGTTTTTACGATAAAAAAAGACAGCTGAATTTAAGCCACCGCGAAGGCAAGGCTAAATTCCTGAAACACATTTGTGCTCTATCGAATTCCAACCCAAAAAACAACTCGTACATAGTTGTAGGTGTAGATGACAGCGACAACAGTATTCGCGGAGTAGACTTTTTTGATGACGCAAAGCTGCAAAACCTAATCAATGCTTATTTAGAAAACCCCCCTATAGTACTCTACGAAAACATTCACTTTCCCCATCTGGCTGACGGGAAAGTTGTGGGCTTAGTAAGCATCAGGCCCGCCAATAAAACAACGGCATTGCGAAAAAATATTTGGAAATATTTTGAGGGCGCTGTGTTTTTTAGAGATGGAAGTATGTCAGTTTCTAAAGTTTTTGACATTGAGCTGCAAGACATAAATTCTGAAGTAGTAGCAGAAATTGAAAAACACGCACAAAACAACATCGAACTAACTCTTGACGGCGTTATTGATTTTATGAACCGTCACGATGAAATGTTAAAGCCTAGCTACAGAGTTTTTAAAGAATCTTTTGTGCTTTGCTGGGCTGGGCTGGAAAAAAAGGAAAAAGAAAATTCTTATTATTCAAGGGTGGATGTAGAACTCATCAACGAGCATGTAAAATTGTTCTACTCCGCGCACGATGAAGTTGAAATTGAAATGGACGCGCATTCCTTCAGTCTTATTGAGTATGTTCGTTTAGGGTTTCATAATGCATACAAATACTATCCACTTGAGCGGGTGTCTTTTTTGTTTGACAACAAAGGCTCTTACCAAATTGACTCGGCTTTTTTGTTTACTCCTCCTAAATATGAAAAGAAACTGCTGCATCATATCTACAATGCCAACAATGCATTAGGAGAAAAGCTACTCAAAAACACTAGTCTAACGAAAAATGACAGAGAAGATGTGGGCAACTTGGCACCTACCTATATGCTGTGTTACCTAAATGGTTTTGAAGAAGCACTAGACAAATTAAACAAACTCACTGTCGTAATCAAACAACATAGCGACCACGCTTACCAAGGGCTAAAAGACACTCGACGGATACTACGGAAAATTAAATATCATTAAGTAATTGCTGTGCTTGCATATATGTAATAACCCCGTTCGGCAAGCAATCTTTTAGCTGTTGCATATCCTTTGATTCGCGAATGCTTGTAGCAGAAATATTAAGTAAGGGGGCTTGAAGGCGTTGGTCTGCTGGAAATGCATGTAAAGAAATATCATTTCTTGGATAAATCAACAATGGAAATTGCTTAATATAAGCCATGTTATGCCAAGTGGCCAAATCTATTGCGCTGTCAGCACCCATCAAGATTACATAATTGATATTAGGATGCTCAGCCGTAAGTTTTTGAAGGGTTTTTGCTGTATAGCTCGGCTTGGGCATATGCAGCTCAATATCGTTGGCTACCAAGCCATTATAAGGCTCTAGAGCTTTTATTAACATCTTCCAGCGGTGCCTCTCTGGTAAAAGTGCGTCTGTATTTTTGTGGGGGTTTTGTGGAGTTAATATGTAATGTACCACGTCTGCCTTTTGCTGATTAAGTACCGCTCGACCAATACCAATATGTCCGTTGTGAATGGGATTAAAACTTCCAAAAAATAGCGCAGTCCGCTTCATCCTAACAAAAAATTACTTATATGTTTTTTAGATTCGCTTTTGGCAATTTCCAAATTGTCGTTTACCACAACAACATCAAATTCTTTGGCGCGAGCAATTTCGGCATTTGCCTTTTCCAGTCGCATGGCAATTTTGTCAACACTGTCTGTGCCTCGTTGAAATAATCGCTCTGCCAAGGCTTCCTTACTCGGAGGTTTGATAAACATGGAAATAGTATTACTAGGGAATTGCTTTTTTATGTTTAATCCGCCTACCACGTCTATGTCGAAAACCACATTTTTACCCAATGCCCAAATACGGTTTAGCTCAGATTTTAATGTGCCGTAAAA
>MDTG01026304.1_pt1 | contig 11426 bp, 7 predicted proteins | sample 811421 | NCBI WGS metagenome assembly MDTG01 (sample SAMN05326645, study PRJNA326480) | marine metagenome | isolation source: seawater | place: Pacific Ocean: South East | collected 2011
CGGATAGTGGAGGCCAACACGCTGCTTTCGGGCATCGGTTTCGAATCCGGTGGTCTCGCGGCTGCCCATGGCCTCTACAACGCGATGACGACCACCTCCTCCACGCATCCCTATCTTCATGGCGAGAAGGTCGCGTTTGGAGTGCTGGTCCTGCTGGTTCTCGAAGACGCCTCCCCTGACGTGTTCGATGAAGTCCTTCGATTCTGTCTGGATGTGGGTCTGCCTGTGAGGCTTGGCGATATCGGGCTTGACGTTGATGATCACGAGGTCCTTCGTTCGATTGCCGAGCATGCCATGGCCCCGGGTGGTCTCATTCACAATGAGCCACTCGATCTGACGGTGGACATCGTTCTGGATGCCATCATCGAAGCCGATCGGCGAGGCGTCACTGGCGACTGATCTCGCTATTCCAGAGTCCCAAGTCGAGCCAGTGCGATCCCTGCCAGCACGATGAGGCCCGCCATGATCTGCGGGAGGTTCAATGCCTCCCCGAGAATCAACCATCCCCAGCAGGCGGCGCCGACAGGTTGCAGCAGCAGTGTGACGGCCGCCAGACTCGCTGGCAGCGATGCCAGTGAATAGACGATGAGTCCCTGACCGAGGCAGTGCGGGATGATCGCGAGCAGTATCAGGTAGAGCCAGGCATCGGTTGCGTCGGGCAGCAGCGTTTCACCGGCAAGGATCGCGCTGATGAACAACACGATGGCTCCCACGATGGTCGTGGCGAGTATGACGGATATGGCCGACCATCTCCTTCGCACGCGTTTGATGCTCAGGATGTAGCTGGCGTACCAGACGGCTGTCAGCATGGCCAGCAGATCTCCCATCAATGGATTGCGGCCTTCTTCGGCTTCAGGTCCGAAGCTCATCAGGATGACGACCCCGGCGAGCGCAAGAAGACCACCGGCGCCGAATTGCCATCCCATCCTCTCCTTGAGGATCAGCCAGCCCACGATTCCCACCAGTACGACCTCGAGATTCGCCAGAAGCGTCGCATTGGCCGCCGTCGTCAAGGGAAAGGACAGGTGCCATGTCAGCAGATCGAGCCCGAAAAGCAACCCTGGAAGCAGCAGCCATGGAATGCTCACCGGCTTGATCTCACCGGTGCGGCTGCTCTTGTTCAGGAATCTCGCCATCAGCCATACGGCGAGCAGCACGGGCGTTGCGAGACTCAGTCGCCAGAAGGCCGTCGCGATCGGGCCGATGGCTGAGGCATCCATCGCCATCTTGGGGAAGATCGGGGCAAACGCCACGGCGAGGGCTCCACCGATCAATGCCAGCAATGGGAGCCGAAGTGGATGTGCCTGTTTTTGGGGCATTCTGCTCTCCGCCTGTGAGTTCGCAGGTCCATTCCCCATTGGATTGGTAGACTGTCTCATTACATGGAGAATACCCTGATGAAATACATCCTTGCACTTGGAACCGTTCTCGTATTCGCCGCAGGCTGCAACAACGCTGGGGTTGGTGCCGGTGCCGGAGCTGGAATCGGTGCTCTTGCCGGGCAGGCCATCGGCCGAAACACGAGCTCCACTCTCATCGGCGCAGGAGCAGGCGCTGCTGCCGGCTACATCGTCGGTAACGAGATGGACAAGAAGAAGGCCGAAGAGGAACGTCAGAGAATGCAGCAGCAAATTGATCAGAACAATCGCAATTCATACGATGACTGATGGTTTAGGCAGGATGGTCTGATCAGTTCAGACATTGGCTGCAAGTTCGGAGATCCAGTTTGAAGACGCCGCCAACTCGCATCAGTCGTCTGATGATGCGGGAGCCTCGCCTGTATGGCATGGCTATCGCGGCCATGGTTGTTTCCAGTCTTCTTCTCTATCTGGCCCCATTGATCCCGACGATCGTCATCGATGGCGTCCTGTTCAATTCCGGTGATGGGCCGACCGCATTCGAGCGTTTCGTCCTCCGATTGATGGGTGGCGAGGAATTCGTCTCATCGAACCTCTGGTGGACCGCCGTCGTGATCCTGCTGCTGACGGCAACGGCAGGCGTGTTCGCCTATTTCCGCGGGGTATGGTCGGCCTTGGCGACCGAGCGGATCATCCAGCGAATGCGCGACGATCTGTATCGTCGATTGCAGAGAGCTCCGCTGGGATTCATCGATAGATCCGAAACCGGTGATCTGATCCAACGATGCACCTCGGACGTGGATACGCTCCGAATCTTTCTCTCGGTGCATGTGGTCGAGATCGCCCGCGCCTTCGCGATGCTGATCGTCCCGCTTCCGATCATGCTGCTGGTCAGTCCATTGATGACGCTGATGTCGGTTCTTCTGCTCCCTTTCATCGTCGTGTTCGCCGTGTTCTATTTTCGTCGTATTCGGACGGCGTTCCTGCATGTGGATGAGGCGGAGTCGGCATTGACCAGCACGGTTCAGGAAAACATCACCGGCATTCGTGTCGTCCGGGCATTCGCTCAGCAGGAGCAGGAGTGCGATCGCTTCGGAGAGCGCAACGCCCGGCATCGTGACCTGGACAATCATCTCTACAGAGTCCTCGCCTGGTTCTGGTCGCTTTCCGACCTGATGTGCATGACTCAGAAGATTCTCGTTGTCGGCACTGGGCTTGTCCTCCTGGCGACCGATCGCCTGGAAGTCGGGGCCTTCTTCTTCTTCCTGACCGTGGTGGGCATGTTCGTATGGCCCATCAGGCAGATGGGCAGGATATTGGCTGATCTGGGCAAGGCCCAGGTGGCGTTCGGCCGTATCGAGCACATCCTCGGTCAGCCCGAGGAGTCCGAAGGGGAGGATGGCGTTCATCTGCATTCGGAATCGGTCTCCGGTGCGATCATGTTCTCCAATGTCTCCTTCTCGCATGACGAATCAGCCGTGCTCGAGGAGATATCCCTCGACATCAAGGCGGGCTCCACGGTCGCCCTGGTGGGCCCGAGTGGATGCGGCAAGTCGACGATCATCAATCTGCTCATGCGTTTCTACGATCCGGATGAAGGGAGCATCGAGCTCGACGGCGTATCGCTGTTGGAGATCGATCGCGGCTCTCTTCGTTCCAACCTGAGTGTGGTGATGCAGGAGCCTTTCCTGTTCTCCCGAAGTCTTCGGGACAATCTGATGATGGGTCGAATCGATGCTGAGGAGGGTGACATCGTCGAGGCGGCGACAGTGGCCGCCATCCATGATTCGATCATGGAGTTCGATGAGGGCTATTCGACGGTTGTCGGTGAACGTGGAATGACTCTATCGGGTGGTCAGAGGCAGCGTCTTTCGATTGCCAGGGCGCTGCTGCGAGATCCGGCTGTGCTGATACTCGATGATGCGCTCAGTGCTGTCGACACGAGAACCGAGCGGGCGATTCTGGCAGCCTTGAAGGAACGGCATCATCGTCATACGACGATCATCATCGCCCACCGGCTCACGACAGTAATGCAGGCTGATGAAGTGTTCGTGATGGACAAGGGACGGATCGTGGATAGGGGTACTCATGCGGCTCTTCTTGAGCGGACCGGGTTGTATCGCCAGTTCTGGGATATTCAGCAGTCGGGTGCGAACGCATCAGGCGTGGATGCGGAGGGAGGGAAGTCATGAGTTCCTCGACGCCACATCTGGAGGATGTCCTGGGCACCGTTGATCGAGGGCTCTGGAGACGAATCGCCCGACATGCATCGGCGTACAAGGGGGCGGCTGCCGGCATGATCATCGGCGGTGTGCTGATCGCCATCGTCGAGGCGCTCATGCCATTCATCATCGGTGTACTGGTCGACTCGATCATCGATGGATCCAACACCGGGAAGATCACGTGGCTCTCCCTGGCCTACGTGTTCTGCTGCTTTGCCTTCTGCGTGCTCGTGTGGTGCTTCATCGTTGCCGCCGGCAAACTTGCCACAGGCATGGCCCATGATCTGCGCCGCGAATCGTTCAAGCGGTTGCAGGAACTCGAGTCCGCCTACTTCGATCTGCAGCCGGCTGGTTGGCTCGTTTCGAGATTGACCTCCGATTGCCGCAAGGTCTCATCCCTCATGCCCTGGTTCCTGCTGGATATCTGCTGGGGAATCACGTTTCTGGGTCTGGTGGGTGTCGGGATGCTCCTGATCGATTTCATCCTTGGTCTTTGTGTCCTGGTCGTCGTGCCGTTCCTGGTGGTTGTGACGGCCTACTTCCAGTCGAGACTTCTACGAAGCTCGCGTCTGATGAGAAAGACCAACTCGGAGCTGACCGCCGTCTACAACGAGGGCATAACCGGTATTCGAACGACGAAGTCCCTGAGCCGGGAGCGGGATAATGCCGTCGAGTTCATGGATGTCTCCAGATCCATGCGCGACTATTCGATGTTGAATGCGATAGAGACATCGATATTCCTTCCCATCGTCACCACCCTCGGCGGGCTGGGCGTCGGCATCGCCCTCTGGGTGGGCGGGGTGCAGATCGAGGGCGGAGAAGGCATCTCCATCGGAATGCTCATTGCGTTCATGCAGTATGCGGTCCTCTTCTCGATGCCCGTCAGGGAGTTGGCTGCGAGGCTGTCTGATCTGAAAGGGGCCGAGGCGGCCGCGGAGAGAATACAGGGGCTTCTGGAACGCGAGCCGGCTATCGGCGATTCCCCTGAGGTGCAGTCGAGAATCGATGGTGCGAATGTCTCATCCGGTTCATCTCTGGCGAATGATGGTGGAATGTCCCAGATCGAAACAATCGAGTTCAGTGGAGTTTCCTTCTGGTACAAGAAGGAGGAGCCTGTTCTGCGAGATTTCAATCTGGCGATAAGGCCCGGTGAGACCATTGCACTCGTGGGCCCGACGGGAGGTGGCAAGACGACCATTGCCTCTCTTCTCTGCCGTTTCTATGAACCAAACGAGGGAGCCGTGCTGTTCAATGGTGTCGACTATCGTGATCGCAGTCTTCACTGGCTGCAGTCGAGTCTCGGGATCGTCCTCCAGGATCCACATCTCTTCTCCGGATCCATCGCGAGAAACATCGGATACGGTCAGCCGACTGCTGGAATCGATGCCATCAAGGCTGCCGCCAAGCTTGTGGAGGCGGATGAATTCATCACCCATCTGCCTGATGGGTACGACACCGAAGTGGGAGAGGGCGGCGGCAGGCTCTCCGTTGGTCAGAGGCAGCTGGTCGCACTCGCTCGAGCCATTCTCAAGGACCCGCAGGTGTTCGTGATGGATGAAGCCACTTCATCCGTGGATACCCAGACGGAGTTCCAGATCCAGAAGGGGATTGAAGCGACGCTCTCGGGGCGCATAGCGATCGTGATCGCGCACAGGCTCTCGACCATTCGGACAGCCGATCGGATTCTCGTTATCGAGCAGGGGCGTATTCGTGAACAGGGCAGCCATCAGGAGCTGCTAGCTGCCGAGGGGGCCTACAGAGACCTCTACAGGCGTCATTTTGCTGATCCTGCCTGAGATCTTCCTCAAATAGCCCCTTAAAGCGGTTGATCGACATGCTGCAAAGATGCAGGTGTGGTGTATGTTGTAATGAGGCGTTGATTTCAAGGGAAGTCCCGTCGTGCCCTTCTGGCACCTGTAGATCACCATCGCCTTGCTTTACAGGCGAAATTCGAGGAGTGTTCCAATGAGATTGAATCGTCTTATGCTGGCATTGCCACTGGCTCTCACCGCCGTGATGGCTTCAGCCGATGTCATTGACTCCAACCTTCAGGAACAGATGGATCAGGCCGGGCCAAAGGGCACCGTCAGAGCATTGGTGTTCCTCAATCAGCAGGTTGACATCCAATCGCTCTCCGCGGCCATTAGCGAACAGCGACTTGGACGAACGCTTCGTCATCAGATGGTCGTGGACAGTCTGCAGGACATGGCGCGCATGACCCAGCTGGATCTTCAGCTCGACATCGATGCCATGGAACAGTCGGGTCTGGTCGACGCCTCCAGATCATTCTGGATCGCCAATCTCGTCTGGATCGAAGCCAGGCCTGAAGCAATCGACATTCTGAGTCAGCGTCAGGATGTCGGTCATATCTACCTCGATTATCCCATCGAACTGATTCAGCCCGAGACGATCGGTCCTGCCGAACCTCCTCGAGAAAATGCTCGTGGCGCCAACCCGACAAGTGGCCTGCTGGCGATCAATGCCGACGACGCATGGGCCATGGGCTACGACGGTGACGGCATTCTGGTTGCAACACTCGATACTGGTGTGGATGGATCCCATCCGTCGCTGCAGAGTCGCTGGGCCGGTAATCATCCAAGCTACTCGGGCCATCCTGAATGGGCCTATCGCGATCCCTACAACGGCAACCACGGGAATCCGGTCGATTCCGGTTATCACGGGACACATGTCACCGGGACCGTATGCGGTGGACTGCCCGGTGAAGTCATCGGTGTCGCTCCTGGAGCCATGTGGATGGCTTCACGTGGCATCGACGAGGGCGGTATTCCCCAGACGGTTCTGAACGCCATCGATGCATTCGAGTGGATGGCTGATCCCGATGGAATCGCATTCACCTCATGGGATGTTCCCTACGTCTGCTCCAATTCATGGGGAGTCACCTCCTCCATGGGATACCCGGACTGTGACCAGACCTTCTGGTCCTACATCGACGCTCTGGAAGCAGCGGGATGTCTCGTGATGTTCTCAGCGGGCAACGAAGGTACCTCCGGGCTCCGAAGGCCTGGTGATCGTGCCATCAGCGACTACCAGAACATGGCGGTGGCCGCGGTCGATCCCGCCACCAGCGCATGGGATATCGCCAGCTTCTCATCAAGAGGTCCGACCTTCTGCACGTCCGATGGATTGGTTGCCATCAAGCCCGATATCGCAGCGCCTGGTGTCAACACCTATTCGGCGTCTCCCGGCGGCAGCTATTCCAATCTCAGTGGCACATCCATGGCATCGCCACATGTCAATGGTGCCGCGGCTCTGGGTTTTCAGGCCAATCCCGACCTCGAAGTCGAGGCCATGAAGCAGATCATCTACGGAACGGCGACGGACCTTGGTTCGGCTGGCAAGGACAACGACTACGGCTACGGCATGATCGACTGCGTCAGGATCATCGAGGCCGCACTCGAGACGGTCAGTCTCAGCTGGGGCTATCCCGACGGTCGCCCTGTATGGCTCGAGCCCTCGGGTGGTGCCGAGATCATGATCAATGTCAGTGGAAACGACGTATCACCGGATCCCGCGACCGCAACGCTCCACATCGTTGCCTCCGGTGGAACAGTCGATGTTCCCATGCAGCATGAAGGTGGCGATGTCTACCGGGCTGTGTTCCCAGAGCTTGAATGTGGCCTCACGGTCAACTACTTCTTCTCGATCGAGTCCACTGAGGGTGATGTCTCGTACAGCCCGTTCAGTGCTCCCGATACGACATGGTCCGCCGAGGCCTGGTCGGGCAGTGTCGAGAGTTTCTCCGATGGATTCGACTCCGATCAGGGCTGGACCGTCCAGTCCGATGCGACCACGGGTGCGTGGGCTCGCGTGATTCCGGGCAATGGTGGAGCACGATGTGATCCCGCCTCCGGTTCCGATGATTCGGCCAGTTGCTTCGTCACCGGAAACGGTGTCGACGAGGACATCGATGGTGGTTCGACGATCCTGACCTCTCCTGCACTGGATGCCAGCGATGAACGTTCAGTCATCGAGTACGACTTCTGGTACAGCAACGGTGGAAACTGCGGGGGTGCGGCTCCGGAAAGCGACATCATGATCGTTGAGATCTCCGATGACGATGGCAGCACCTGGTACGAGCTCGACACGGTCGGTCCCGCCGGTGATGAAGTCAATGGTGGCTGGATCAGTCGGTCCTATCCAGTTGACGAGCTCGCCAACATCCAGCCCAGCAGCCAGCTGAGAATTCGATTCGATGTCGGAGACCTCGGAGAAGGTTCGGTCGTGGAAGCAGGCGTAGACGCGATCAGTATCGGCTACAAGTACTGCAATGGTGACGACCCATGCCCGGGCGATTTCGATGAGAGCGGCGACTACACGGTCAACGACATCCTCTTCATGATCGCTGCGTGGGGCACGCCCGATGGGGATGTTGATGGCGATGGCGTGACCGCGGTCGAGGACATCCTGTACATCCTCAGCGTCTTCGGTGACGCCTGCTGATAGAGAGCCTCAATCCTGAACAATGATTCGGAGCCCCTCGCGGGGCTCCGATCTTTTTTGAGGGGTCTGCTGGTACAGTCATTCAATGGCACTTCTCAGCAGTCTGATCATCGTCCTGTGTTCTTCTCTTTCACCGAAGGTCCATTCGGTATGCGACATCTCGCAGCAGTTCTCGTTCTACATGGACGGCCGTTTCCATCGGCAGTATCTGAAGATGGATGCCCGGGATGTCAGGAACTGGGGATCGCTGTCGGAGCTTGATCTGTCCAATGTGAATCTGCTGGTTCTCACCGGGGGGGATTCACGCATTCCCTACTCCTCCCTCGCCATCGAGAAGATCGATGCGTTCATGCATTCTGGGGGGACCGTGCTGGTCATGGCCGACGGAATCAAGGGTGATGTGCCGGTGTCGGACCTGCTCGATGGTCATGACATCGCCTTGACTGACCAGCCAGTGGAATCGCCTTTGGCTGGAAGGGTGGATCTGTCCGGCAGTGAGATCGTATTCAGGGGGGGCTCGTCTTTGAAGCCGGGTGAACTCTGGCAGCCACTGATAGTCGATGCCGGTGGGCGAGCAGTTCTTGCGGAACATGCCGTCGGAAACGGCACGTTGCTGGTTGGTAGCAGAGGATTGTTCGGGCACAAGCCGGATGCCTCGGACCCGATCAACGACGAGTGGGTCGGTCCACTGCTTCTTTCACGAGCCGTGAAAAAGGCCGTCGATCCCGAGCGTCCTCATAGAAGGACTTGGGCGGAAGACAGTCGAATGGCCGGACCCTTGAAGCTCGAATTCCATGATGGAACCGAGCAGTTCGCCGATGGCATCCTTGAAGTCTACGAAGAGGTGCGTCCCCATCTTCTGGCCATCACGGGTGTCGAACCCTCCCCCGGAATGATTCAGCGAATGCTCATCCTTCCAACTGGCGGCGGCGGATTTTCGAGTGGTGTCTGCATCGCCATCGGAGCCTGGTGGGGTGGATTTCCCGAGAAGCGATATCCAATGGTCGAGCTGATCTCCCATGAAGCGGGGCATTCATGGGTACTGCCTCATCCCGAGCCACTCTGGAACGAACCGATTGCAACCTGGTTGGGCATAGAGGTCGGCAGGCGATTGGGCATGCCCGCGGCGCAGCAGACTCTTGATCGTCAGATACGAAAGGCCAGAAAGCTTGACCCTGAATTGAAGAAGCTGAACCCGATGGATGCCCGGGCTGCTCGTGATCTTGTCTGGGGCAAGTCATATCACGTGTTCGAGGAACTGGAGCGTCTGCACGGGCCCGGTGCCATGGCCAGGTACTTCAAGGCGAAACGCCAATACATCTCCCCTGACAGACCCGGCTACACGATGGACGACTGTGTCGCCGTCTGGAGCCTGGCCCTCGATCAGGATCTCTTTCCATGGTTTCAGGGCCTTGCATTCGATGTTGACCGATCAAGAACGGAATTGCAGGCACCCTGAGCAACAGGCCCGTCTTGTTGTGGTATCGTTCCGGCCCCATACAGGCGATTATCCATGCTCCATACAGCGGACCCGAATCTCAGAAACGTAGCCATTATTGCGCATGTCGACCATGGGAAGACGACGCTCGTCGATTCCCTGCTCGCCTTCTGCGGCTCGATGCAACTGGATCGTTCCGAAGCCGATTGCGTTCTTGATTCGGATCCGCTCGAAAAGGAGCGTGGAATCACGATCACCTCGAAGAACTGCGCGGTCACCTATCGACCTCGATCCGGAGAACACTCCGACAAGACCTGCCGGATCAACATCATCGACACGCCTGGTCACGCCGACTTCGGTGGAGAGGTCGAGCGAGTTCTCAAGATGGCCGATGGTGTCCTTCTTCTGGTCGATGCCTTCGAAGGTCCGATGCCGCAGACCCGCTTCGTGATGGGCAAGGCGCTTGAGCTGGATCATCCCATCATCGTCGTCATCAACAAATGCGATCGTCCAAACGCAAGACCGGATGGCGTCATCAATGAAGTGTTCGATCTGCTGGTCGCTCTGGGAGCCAGTGACGAGCGACTCGACTTCCCCGTGATATACGCCTCTGGCCGTGATGGCTGGACATCCACAGAAGAAGGTATTCACGAAGGTGACATGCAGCCACTGCTGGATGCCGTCATGACCCATCTCCCATCCCCGGTGGGGTATGCGGATGTGCCGCTGCAGATGCTCATCGCCAGCCAGGACTATTCGCCCTACTCGGGGCAGATCGCCATTGGTCGAATCTATGCCGGTGCCTTGTCCGCCGGCCAGGCGGTGATGGTGTGTCACGAAAACGAGAATCGGATGGCACGGGCACAGAAGATCTATCGCTTCAAGGACCTGGGCAAGGTCCCGGCCGAACTGGTGTCCGTCGGAGACCTGTGTGCCGTCGAGGGCATCGGTGACTTCGAGATCGGCGATACCATCGCCTGTCCGGAGCAGCCAAATCCAATTGCGCGCATCGCCGTGGATGAGCCGACTCTCCACATGCTCTTCAGAATCAACGATTCGCCCAATGCGGGCCGTTCCGGCCAGTTTGTGACGTCCAGGCAGATCTCCGATCGTCTCGACCGCGAGTTGCGAAGCAACCTTGCCCTCAGAGTCGAGCAAGGTGATTCGGCCGACGAGTTCAAGGTGGCCGGCCGGGGGCTTCTCCATCTGGGGATTCTTCTGGAGAACATGAGACGAGAAGGCTATGAGCTGACAGTCGGACGTCCGCAGGTCATCGAGAAGGAGATCGACGGCGTCAAATGCGAGCCCATCGAGCTCTTGACCCTGGATGTCGATCAGGACCACGTCGGTCCCGCCATGGAACTGCTGGGTACGCGAGGTGGTGAAGTCCAGTCTCTCGAGCAGCGCGACGATCGGATGCACGTTGAATGTGAAATTCCCGCCAGGGGTCTCATCGGTCTCAGGAGCCACATGCTCACGGCCACTGGTGGGGAGGCGGTGATGTACCACTGCTTCCAGAAGTATGCACCCGTTCGAACGACGACCTACAGAAGAAGCAACGGAGTCATGGTCGCCACGGCCAATGGTCAGGCGGCCACCTACGCAATGGTCAACCTCTCCCAGAGAGGGATTCTTTTCGTCGAGCCCCAGGATGTCGTCTATGCCGGTCAGATCGTCGGCGAGAACGCCCGGGACAACGATCTTGGTGTGAATGTCGTGAAGGGCAAGGCGTTCTCGAACGTCCGTGAGTCCAACAAGGAAGCCACCGTGGTTCTCAAGGCATCGAGGGACATCACCCTCGAATCCTCACTCGAGTACATCCAGGATGACGAGCTGGTCGAAATCACGCCTGATTCCATACGTCTTCGCAAGAAGGTCCTCGATGAGAGCAAGCGCAAGCAGCTCTCGCGGAAGCAGAAGGCGGCGGCGGCCAATCAGGATTGATGA
>MDTG01349756.1_pt1 | contig 11426 bp, 8 predicted proteins | sample 811421 | NCBI WGS metagenome assembly MDTG01 (sample SAMN05326645, study PRJNA326480) | marine metagenome | isolation source: seawater | place: Pacific Ocean: South East | collected 2011
ATCCAATAATGGTGCCATCGCTTTATCAATGGCTTCCCTTGCACGAAATATTCGTGAACGCACGGTGCCGATTGGGCACTGCATGACTTCACCAATATCTTCATAACTCAAGCCTTCTAACTCACGCAGGCGGATAGCCGTACGCAACTCTTCAGGTAGTTTTTCCATGGCAGCAAACACCACAGTATTTAGTTCATCGCGCGCCAGAATCTGATCTGGTGTCGCAATATCCTTTAGAGAGGCCGCATGGGCATAATGTTCCGCGTCATCCACATCAACATCTTGCGCGGGCGGCCTGCGACCCTGACTGACTAAATGATTTTTGGCTGTATTGACCGCAATGCGATACAACCACGTATAAAACTGACTATCCCCGCGAAAGTTTTTTAATGCTCGATAAGCTTTAATAAAGGCCTCTTGCGCCACATCCTGAACTTCACTGGAATCATTAATGTAGCGTGAAATCAGCGACATAATTTTATGCTGATATTTAAGCACCAGTAGATCAAACGCCCGTTTGTCTCCCTTTTGTACTCTTTGCACCAGTTGTTGGTCTGAATCCTGTTGCGACATTGCTCCCCCGCGTGCCGAACACGCTTTTAACTTTCACCTCTGTATTATCATTATTGAGGCGGGTACCACTGGTTAATATTGTTAATGGTGAAATTAGAATGAGCTTGTCATTAAAAGTTCAACCAAAGGCGAAAAATATTCCTATTTGAACACACTCTAGGTGTAAAATCCGGCCCTCAGAGCTCAGTTTACTTCTTAAATGCCCTGCTTATCAGTATAGTGAAGGCGAAAAATGTCACAGGAATTAGTTATGGATCAGCGACAGGTATTTGATGTTTTAGTCATTGGCAGCGGCGCAGCCGGATTGACTGTGGCATTAAATGTGGCTGATAACGCAAAAGTTGCCGTTCTCAGTAAAGATAAATTAGACAGCGGCAGCACTCGCTGGGCCCAAGGCGGTATTGCCGCTGTATTGGACAGTGATGACAGCATAAAAGCGCATGTAGCCGATACACTGGATGCTGGTGCGGGGTTATGCAGCTACAACGCCGTGCGACACACAGTCGAAAACAGTACTGACGCCATCAAATGGTTAATAGAGCAACAGGTACAATTCAGCAAAGACAGCAATGACGAATACCACCTAACCAAAGAAGGTGGCCACAGTCATCGTCGTATTATTCATGCCGCTGATGCCACAGGCGTCGCGGTGAGCGAAGCGCTAGTTGGCCAAGCGCTGGCCCACAAAAATATCAGTTTATTTGAGCATCGAGTGGCCATTGATGTGATCTCCTGTGAGAAATTTAAAATACCCGGCAAAGGCGTCGCTGGGGCTTATGTACTCAATGAAGATACCGGTCATGTAGAAACCTTCCGCGCCCGTACGGTTGTCATTGCTTCCGGTGGGGCCAGTAAATCTTACTTGTATACCAGCAACCCTGACGGCACATCAGGCGATGGTATCGCTATGGCATGGCGTGCAGGTTGTCGTGTAGCGAATATGGAATTCAATCAATTTCACCCCACTTGCTTATATCACCCGCAAGCCAAAAACTTCTTAATCACTGAAGCGGTACGCGGTGAAGGCGGTCACTTGAAATTGCCTAATGGCGAGCGCTTCATGCACAAATTTGATGAGCGTGCTGAATTAGCCCCTCGAGATATTGTGGCCCGCGCCATCGACCACGAAATGAAACGCTTGGGCGCAGACTGTTTGTACTTAGATATTTCTCATAAACCAAAAGCTTTCATTCTTGAACATTTCCCAAACATTTATGAGCGCTGCCTTGAATACGGCATCGACATGAGCAAGCAACCCATCCCAGTAGTACCCGCTGCCCACTACACCTGCGGTGGCATTGTCACAGACCAAAGTGGTCGCACCGATGTGCCAAACCTGTATGCCGTGGGTGAAAGTGCGCACACTGGTTTGCACGGTGCTAATCGCTTAGCCAGTAACTCGTTATTAGAATGTATTGTTTATGGACGCAGTGCGGCGACGCATATTTTGAATATTATCAAAGAGAAAAAAGATGTGGCATTTGCCCCAGACTGGGATGAAAGCCAGGTAACCGACTCGGATGAAGATGTTGTTATTTCTCACAACTGGGACGAGTTACGTCGCTTTATGTGGGATTATGTGGGCATTGTAAGAACGGACAAACGTCTTGTGCGTGCTGAGCACCGAGTACAATTATTGCGACAAGAAATTTTAGATTTTTATGGTAACCATAAGGTCACCAGTGACTTACTGGAGCTGCGTAACCTAGTTGAAGTATCTGAGCTAATTATACGTTGCGCCATATTACGAAAAGAGAGTCGAGGGTTGCACTATTCATTAAGCCACCCTGATCTACTGCCGGTTGCTTATGACACCGTATTGACGCCTTAGTGCATTTAAAACCGCACATAAAAAAGCCCAGTTCAAACTGGGCTTTTTTATGTCTAGGCATTTAAAAATTCAATTGTGCCGATAAATAGTAATGCTCTTTATCGTCGTAATTATTAGACTCATATAAAAGAGAGTCGTCATCAATACGATACTGTACTGTCCCTTTAAGTAACAACGCATAATTGTTTGGAAGTTTAATTTCATGACTTAATGTTGTGTCTAGACGCTGAAACTCAAAGCCATTTGTTTCTGGCCGTCTTGGTTTATTCCAATTATCAACATGATAATAAGCCATGCCAAGAGTCGTGTAATCAGACAGCTTTCCGATCCAAGATAAAGAACCACTGCGATCAGCTGTTAATGAGCTTTCTCTAGGGACTTTCTCATTGTTCTGCGGAAAGTCATCATCTACATTAATCCTTGAAAAGGTCATAGCCAGTTGGTGGTTGTAGCTCACATCCCATTTAATCTGCCCCTCAAAGCCAGACTGATGAATGCGATTTTCACTTTTCAAAGGTAAGGATGGGTCATGATCTAATGACTGACTAATCAAACCACTTAGCTCATCATAAAACAGCTTCAAATCTAACTGCATACCAAGATTATTTAAGATGCCAAAATAACTTATTTCATGGCTATAAATACTTTCATTCGAAATTACCCCTGTTGCAACTCTCAGCCCTTCACCGTAATTACCTAAGCCATATATAAAAGGATCGCCACCTGAACCGGATATACTCGAACCCGTCAGCTCGTAAATACGGCGCCCTTCTTTCTCATATAAGTCTGGTGAACGAATAGCTTCAGAGTAAATAAATCGTAATGTGTGGTTAGGGTTAAGGTGTAAATTTAATGCATAGCGGGGGGAGAAATTCTCATCATTTAAGTCATCATGTTCATACATACCACCTAAATTAGTCGTAATAAGATCTTCAAACTTATACTCAGCATTTATAAAAGCACTGAGATTTTCATTGTCTGAATAACCATCATTATATGTAATTGAATCAAACTGATCTAAGCGATATCGAACACCCGCAACGGTTCGAAAATCATCACTCCATGTAGACGTATGCTGGTACTCAAACTCTGACTTCCTCTCGTCCAAATTTTGATTGAACTCACCACAAGGTTGAGTGACACCTAATGCGGCTGCAAACCCAGGCTTTATACAGCTACCCCACTCTGTGGTTCGTTTAAACTGTTCACTGTATAGTTGCAATTGACCCACTTGGTTGGGACTAAACTCTTTGTTTAAACGGGCCCACAAGAAAATATCCTGAGCTTTTACATCTTCGGGTTCAAGGTAAAGAATTAAATCGTCATCCAAGGTTTGAACTTGCTGATTAACTCCGTATTTATAACCTGCTTGCCACTCCATAGAAAGATCAGATGAGAAAGAAGTAAAGGTACGCAAAGTTGTATAGGTTGCTTCGACACCATCTCTATTATCGACTTTTTCATCACCATCTAGATCATAATCAAAACCACCTTTTCTTTTAGAGCCAATGGTCAGTCTAAAGTCCGTATTGAATAATCGATCAGAAATATTCACATACGAATTTGAGACATCCCTGTTACCCGATGTGAATTTGACTACCCCACCCTGAGAGTCGCTAGGATGCTTGGTTAAAATATTAATAGTGCCCAGATATGAGTTGGCACCATAAGTTGCAGAGTTAGGCCCCCTGATTACTTCAATACGGGCAATATCCTCAATAGCAATAGGAATATCGACCCACTCAACCCTTGCCAAGCCTGGCTTGAACACGCTGCGGCCATCAATAAGAACTTGTAAGCGACGGTGTTCTGGAGCATTTGTACCGTGATAAGAAACAGAAGGCGCTTTTTCACCAAAGCCACTGTGATAACCCACAAGCATACCCGGTACAAGGCGGAAAATTTCTTCGATGTCTTTAAAGCCAAGGGCCGCAATGGTATGGGCCTCAATCACCGTCACCGATGCGGGCGTATCCAGTTGGGATTGTCTCAGGCGTACAGCCGTGAGGACTTCAGGCATTTCCATAACCTGTTGATCAAACATACCATCCATGGCAGCAAAGGTTTCCCCACTTAAAGCCTCATATGCCCACGCTGAAGGGGCTAAACATAAGGTGATAAGGGAGGCTTTAACTGCGCGATAAGCCATTATTTTGTCCAGTCCGGGAGTAATTCATTTTTATATCCGTGCCTCAGTCAGTACTTACTCTTAATATTAAGGGCGCGGTTAGACTAGTATGCCAAAAAAAACCGCATTTGCCCGCCCCAAAAAAACATTTACTTAACAATATTTATTCTTTTTCTAACTCACTTATTAAAAGATTAGGTGCTTAGCTATACTAATCAAATACGATAACTTGCCAAAAACCGCCAAAAGATGCAGGATTAGCACCCTTATAGTCGAATAATAATTCGACTTATTTATGCTAAATATCTGATCCATAAGGTATTAACATTAATTTTTTGTGCCTATATCTCTTGTTTTTCTACATCATATTATTCGTTGAAAGGTGATATTTGGCCAAGTAGCTTGTATTAAAAAAATAATTCTTGGAGTTGACTATGAGTCAGCGAGACCACCTAGACTGGTTAGACGAACTTCCCGACGCGTTTAAAACTTATCGAAATAGTCGAAAAGTAGACGAGGTAGAATGCATCATCCCTGACCTTACCGGCATGTCCCGAGGCAAAGCCATGCCGCTTAGTAAGTTTTCACCTGAGCACACTCTCTTCTTACCTATTTCTATTTTTTACCAAACAATTACCGGTGAAGACGTAGAAATGGATATTGAAAATCAATGGGCTGAAGGTGACATGCAGCTTAAGCCTGATATGACCACGGCCATGGCTGTTCCCTGGGCAAAAGAGGCCACGCTTCAGGTGATCCACGATTTATTCGATCAGAAAGGTCAGCCCGTCCCCTACGCACCTCGTAACGTGCTCAAACGCATCATTGATCTTTACAAGGCGCAAGGTTGGCAACCCATTGTGGCACCAGAGCTAGAGTTCTATCTTATTAAGCCAAATGTTGACCCTAATGAACCCATTCAACCACCTGTTGGTCGCACAGGTCGATCAGGGTCAGGCCGTCAGTCCTATTCTATGTCGGCGGTGGATGAGTACGGCCCAGTAATCGATACTATTTATGATTACGCTGAGGATGCAGGCCTTACCATTGATACCGTGATTCAAGAAGATGGTGCCGGTCAGGTCGAAATCAACCTATCCCATGCCGACCCACTTTTATTGGCTGATCAGGTGTTTTATTTCAAACGCATTATTCGAGAAGCGGCACTAAACAACGGTATGTTTGCCACCTTTATGGCCAAACCCATGCGCGACGAACCGGGCAGTGCCATGCACATTCACCAAAGCGTGATTGATATTAAAACCGGAAAAAATATTTTCTCTAATGAAGACGGTGAAGCCAGTGAAATATTCTTCCACTTCATTGGCGGCTCTCAACAATATTTAAAACAGGTGATGCCATTAATGGCACCCAATGTTAATTCCTATAAGCGCTTTGAATCCGATACCAATTCAAGTGCACCGACGAATATGGCCTGGGGCTACGATAACCGTGCAACGGGTTTACGCGTACCGAATTCAAAAGCCCAGGATCGTCGTTTAGAAAACCGTATTGTGGGTGTGGACTGTAATCCTTATTTAGCCATTGCCGCCAGTTTAGCCTGTGGCTACCTTGGATTAATGAATCAAATTCAACCTGCTGAACCGGCCATGGGTGAGATTGAAGATGAAACCGAAGCACTGCCCACCACATTGGATGAGGCGTTAGCGGAATTCACAGATGCAAAAGAAGTGCGTGAAGTATTAGGGGAAGATTTTTGCCATATCTACACAGAAGTCAGACTTGAAGAGCTGCGCCAATATCATCGTGAAATCAGCCCTTGGGAACGTGAACATTTGCTGTTGAATGTGTAAATGCAATCCAATCGCTTTTTAGAAAACAAAAAAACGCAACCTAGGTTGCGTTTTTTTTGTGACTAAAGCCTATTACGTTAGATTGCTTCTGGAGCAGGTGTATCGGTTTCAGCAATGACTGTATCAATCACATGAATCACACCATTCGATGCCTGCACATCGGTAATCACAACCGTAGCACCTTCGATGGTTAACTCACCGTCGACAATAGCAACAGTGACTTTCTCTGATGGGTTCAGAGTCTGCACATCGGCACCATTGGCTGCAAATGCCGTTACAGAATCGATTTCAGAGCCAATCACATGCTGAAGCAAAATATTATCCAGATTTGGACGATCTGCTAGCAAGTCTGCTTTGTTAATATTCAGAGCATTTAACAAAGCAGTAAACGCAGCATCCGTTGGCGCAAACACAGTAAATGGACCTGCACCCGCTAGATCATCATCTAACTCTGCAGCAACAACGGCTTCGAGTAACACATTAAACTCATCGGTGGAGCCGGTAGATAAATCGGTCACTAGCTGGGCAATCGTTCGGTCAGTGTTCGATAAATCACTCGCCGCCGGCGGTGTTAGTACTTTATCAATCGCATGAATCACACCGTTTGATGCCTGTACATCAGTAACAATCACTTCAGATAAATTGGCATAAAGGGTATTGCCCGTAAGTGATAATGCTAGGTTATCTGTATTCACCATTTCGACAACATTTTCACTTGAGCTTGCAATTGAGATCGCTGAACTAGCCAGTACCTCTCCTGCATAGACATGGTACGTTAGAATATCGGCAAGCTGGTCTGACGCAAGTAGATCAGCAGCGTCTAAAGAGTTATCTTCAAGATAGGCGGCAAAAGCAGCGTCGGTCGGTGCAAATACAGTGAACGGCCCATCGCCTTGTAAAGTCCCCACTAGATCTGCAGCAGTCACTGCGGCAACCAAGGTATCAAAGCGGTCGTCGCTTTGCGCGGTCTCAACAATGTCCAGAGCCACTGGATCGTTATCATCACTGCTGCCACAACCTACCAGACCCAGTGAACTTACAAGTGCTAAAGATAATAGTTTTGTTTTCATGTGTTTCTCCTTGTTTAGGTAACAAAGGTACGTCAGCAAGAAAACATTTAAATCACTCAATACTTTTTCATTGGGTTTTAAAAAACTGTTTAAACCTATCAATTTTTTATTCGTATAATTTTTCTTTATAAATCAGGCATTTAAATTTTTACGAAGATTTTTAAAATTAATTTATAATCCATTTAAAATTTACCGGCGTAGGAATCTTTTAAACTTAAAAATCTGGATCAAGATATCCGCATTATTTCCGTCAAATTCAATTAAAACTTTATAAATTACGCCTAAAAAAACGTGAACTTAATCACACAAAAAACCGTTTTTCATAATAGAAATTTAAATAATTTTTTAAAATGGCGGAGTATTACTAGCCATAACTGCAAAAAATTATATTAACCACCTGAAAAAATCATTAGCAAATTGTCAGTCCTTGCCATGAAATTATTCATGACAAGGCGTCAATCATCTTTTATTTTAGTCATCAAGCAAACTGTAAAACGTCCGTTGTTCTTTTTCGGATTTTCTGTTGCCAGTTTCCATCCGCTGCTTTACCTATGGTGACTAATATGACTGGAATGTCATTTGAGGCTAACCCAAATTGCTGCATCACTTGTTGCGCATCGAAACCTCCCATTGCGCCACTGCCATACCCCATGCCTTTTGCGGCATACATAAGCGTCATTGCAGCAAGAGATGCCGAGCGAAAGGCTTCGTCCCGTTGCAACTCAGTATCATCTTCATGGCTTTGCGTAACGGCCTTCACCCAAGAGTCAGCCACACTTTGAGGGATGACTTGCTGGTCCACGGATGAGGTCAAGGTTTCAGCTAGAGACAAGTGCGCTTGTGTTTGACCACACACAATAAATGTCACGGATGCTTGAGTCACCTGAGGTTGACCATAAGCGGCCGCTTGTAATCTTTGCTTACCTTCATCGGATTGCACCGCAATAAATTTCCAGTTCTGAAGGTTATATGCCGATGGAGACAAACTGGCTCAATGGCAAAAAGAGAAGCCAGATTTAGATCTCAGCGCTATGGCCATCATTGGTCGGTTAAAACGTTGCCATGCATTAATGCAACCGCAACTAGAAAAGGTGTTTAAACGCCACGACCTGAGCTTTTGGGAGTTTGATGTTTTAGCCACCCTGCTGCGCTCAGGGCCGCCTTATTGCCTAGCGCCCACCGAGTTATTTTCAACCCTAATGGTGACATCCGGCACTATGACACACCGAATGACGCAATTAGAAAAAAAAGAGCTCATCGAACGTGTTGCCAATGAACACGATGCGCGTAGCAAATTAGTTAAGCTTACAAAAAAGGGAGAAGCACTGGTCAGTCGCGCCGTTGATGAACATGTGGAAAATGAGCTGGATATTCTTTCTAATCTTGATGAGAGCGAGCAAAAGAGTCTCGACAACAGTCTTAAAGCATTGTTAATCAAGCTGGAGGCGATGGAATAAGCTTAGCGATACAAGCTTAACCCATACACGAATTTTCAATGACAGGCCTAGATTAAATTGACTGAGGGTTTTGCGTCTGACCGTTAATTGGCAGTAAAACCCGAATGCCTAATCCCCCCAGTGAAGACTGGCTAAAATGTATTTGCCCATGATGAAAGTCAACAATACTTTTTACCAAGGACAAACCTAAGCCTGCACCTTTTCCTTTGTTTTGATGTTCACGATAAAAACGATCGGTCAAGCGTGCATAGTGCTCAGGTTTAACACCGGGGCCAGAATCTTCAATGAGTATTTCTAAATAACGATCTTTTTTAATCAAGGACAATCGAATGTAACCCTGTTGGGGTGAATATTCTCGTGCATTGTCGATTAAGTTTCGCAACAAAATTTCAAGTAGAAAGTGACTGCCTGTAATCTCAACGCTTTGCGTTACTTCATCACAGATGAGTTCAATATCCTGCTGCTTCTCCATAACGGATAACGCCATTTGTGCCATGACCTCTTGGCATAATGGATAAAAAACCAGTCCGTCTACAGGAATGGTTTCAGGGGACACTTTAGATAAGGTTAACAATTGCTCTAGTAGTCGTGACACCCGCTTTACGCCTGTCTCCAGTTCTTTTAAAGCGTTATTTCGATCTTCTTCATTTAAGGCAGCCATGGCATTTTGTGCATGTAGCATGATCACAGAAAGAGGCGTACGCAGTTCATGAGCGGCATCTGCAGTAAGCCTTTGTTCACGTGAAATGGCATCATTTAAGCGAATAAACAAGCCATTAAGTTCATCAACAACAGGTCGAATTTCTTTTGGTGTTTGTAATAAAGATATGGCGGTCAAATTTTTAGGGTCCCGCTTCTTAATATTTACCGTCAATTGCTTGAGTGGTTTTAATGCAAGGCGAATAATAAATGTCAGTAACAGTAGTACAAAAGGCAACATGGCCAAACCCGGCCATAACGTTTGTTTTGCGATGTCCGTTGCCAACTCTTCCCTTATGGATTGACTCTCAGCTACATGTAACCAGAAATTCCAATCCTCATCATACAGTGTAAATACGCGCCAGTTATCTTGCTTAATACGAATATCAGAATAACCAACTTCTTCAGAGGAAAAGCGTACATTTGGTGCACTGCCAGATGAAATCAGTAATTGGCCCGCAAGATTATATATTTGGTATGCAATTTTCTTTTGATAAAAAAGTGCATTACTAGAGGGGATTTCTTGTTCATCAAAACCGTAATACACCACGGGAAGGTAATCACTTTCTTGATCGATTGTTGATACACTCTCACCCAGCAAATTTTTTAAAATATAAGAGCTATGGGATAGCTGGGCATCAAACAGCTCTTCAATTTCATGTACCGCTTGGCGCTGACTCAGGAAGTAAATGGCAGAAATATAAAAAATTGTAAAAGAAAGAATACCAATAATTAAAAAACGATTGATTGAATATTGGATACTATTTCTAATTTTAGACATCATATCTTGGGCACCATATAGCCCACACCACGCACGGTGGTAATCAAACCTGAGTATAATTTTTTGCGAAGATTATGTATGTGCACTTCAAGTGCATTGCTTTCTATATCATCATCCCAACTATAAAGCGTTTGCTCTAATGATACGCGAGACATCACTTTACCTTGATTTTGCAGCAACACTTCAAGCAGATTAAACTCTCGACGTGATAAATTAACTGGCGAGTGCTGGTAAAAAACACTTCTGGATTTTTGATCTAATTCAATATCAGGGTATTTGATGGTATTACTCGCCCGCCCTGCGCTTCGTCTTAAAAGTGCCCTTATTCTGGCTTGTAATTCGTTTACATCAAAAGGTTTAGCGAGGTAATCGTCCGCACCTAAATCCAAGCCTCTAATTTTATCATCTATGCTGTCGCGTGCTGTTAAAATCAGTACGGGGCTGACCTGTTTAGTACGGTACTGCTTTAGGAAACTAAAACCATCGGCATCAGGCAATCCTAAATCAAGAATCACCAAATCATAGTGCTCATGCTCGGTAGCTGATAACGCAGACTTCACGTAATCAAAATGATCAATCGCATAATGTTCACTTTGTAAGCTCTGCTTAAGACCAGCGGCTAACTGAATATCATCTTCAAGTAATAAAATGCGCATTAATCGGATCTTCCATTTATATGCTAAATGCATAAAAAATAAAGCGGCAAGCCGCTTTATTTTTACGATGGATATTAAAAGCTAATATTGTATTGCAGAATTAATGCATCCACATCAGACGGGCTTTCATCACCCGATTGTTGGTACATTTCTAAACGCACACTATTTGCATATCCCCCTGCCATAAAGCCTACTTTAGCGCCTATGGTGGTAGCTGTCATATCCCCTAAACGATAATCGGCGGTCACGAACTCAGGTGTTGCTTGTGTGTTAGTTAAACTATAACGGTAAAACTCCGCCTCTTGTTGCTGGTAGTAACGCATGTGAGGTTCAATATACCAAGTATCACTCATATTAAAACGATAGTGTGTATCGATTGTATGAGATACCACATCCCAATCATCCCACATGTAACGG
>MDTG01259001.1_pt1 | contig 11425 bp, 13 predicted proteins | sample 811421 | NCBI WGS metagenome assembly MDTG01 (sample SAMN05326645, study PRJNA326480) | marine metagenome | isolation source: seawater | place: Pacific Ocean: South East | collected 2011
CAGTTACAAAATATATCGCTTCTGAAATACAAAAATGTAATTTAGGAACTGACAGTGGTAAGGCGATGAAAGATCCAAATGGAACAGAAAGATTAACATGTTCAGGTAAAACTGGTGCAACTGTGGTTAATGCAGCAAAACTGGCATTGGCTGATTTTAAAAATCCACATGATTCAACCAAGGCAGCTGTTTCAACAACAGCTAACGTAAATAATAATGCAGGAGTTGGATACACAAAACTTACTTACAGTGGTAACAATATAACTGTTGAAACTTGTTTTACTACTAATTGTGCTACAGCTACTAATAGAATTAAAAATCAGATAACAGTAGAATAATTTGAGCAACTCTTTTATTTCCACTAAAAGCTCGGGCTTTACATTGATCGAGCTTTTGGTGGTTGTTGCTATTTTAGGAATAATCGCTGCAGTAGGAATTGTAAGTTACAACGGTTATGTAGAGGGTGCTAAAAAAAAATCTGTTGAAAATGTTCTTCAACAAATTTCACTAGGCCAAACTGAGTTTTATTCAGATAACGGCTATTATTATAAAAATTCATCTTCATCAAAGTGCACAGCAACCACCGCAACATCAACGGCGATTGAAACAAATCTTTTAGGCGGTTCGGACAATATTACTCCAGAACTTGGATATGAAATATGTACATCAAATCATACATCAAATTATCAAATTTGCGCAAAAGAAATCGGTGGAAGCAGTAACGAAATAGTCTTGACCGCAAGTAATGAAAAAAAAACTCAGTGTAATTAAGTGAACATTGAGAATATTAAGAATATTATTAAAAATACTTTAGATAAAAATTTATCAGAAAAAACTAAAATATATACAACCATAAGTTTAGCTTGGATTCTTTTTATTGGTTACCTTACCTGGTGGAATGGCCTTAAAAGCTTTGCTCTAGACAAAACTTTTAGATGGGATGAGTGGTTTTGGTTTGGAGTGGTTCCCGCTACCGCACCTTATTTATTTTACTTTATTTGGAAAAAAAAAGATTAAACTACATTGATGGAAATTGAAGTAGGAGATGTAAAATCTTTTGTTGATACCCTCTGGGTAATCAATTGTGCAATTCTTGTTTTTATTATGCAGGCAGGGTTTATGTGTGTTGAAAGTGGATTATCAAGACACAAAAATAGCATCAATGTTGCATTAAAAAATGCTGCTGATTTTGGCGTATCTGTTGTTGTCTTTTGGCTTTTTGGATTTGGTTTAATGTTTGGAAAAAGCTTTAATGGACTGTTCGGAACAGATCTATTTATGTTTGCTACAGACATATCTCAATACCAAACCTATTTTGTATTCCAAGCAATGTTTGTTGCAACAGCTGCAACAATTATTTCTGGAGCAGTAGCGGAAAGGTTAAAATTTGTTGGTTATTTAGTGATGACTTTTTTTGCAACAGGAATTATTTATCCGATTGTTGGTCACTGGGCTTGGTCTTCCAGTTATTTAGGGGAGGCAATGAATAAAGGTTGGCTTGCAGCATTAGGTTTCGTTGATTTTGCAGGGAGTACGATCGTTCATTCCGTTGGTGGTTGGATAGCTCTATCAGGTATTTTAATTTTAGGACCTAGAATAGGGAAATATTCTGAGGCTAATAAAGGGAAATTTACTGGATCAAGTTTTCCACTTGCTGTCCTTGGAACATTAATACTTTGGTTTGGTTGGTTCGGATTTAATGGAGGCAGCAATGGAGCAATGGACGACACAGTCCCATTAATATTAATAAATACTTTTCTTGCTGCATCATTTGGCCTTATAACCAGTCTGGTTATATCATTTGCTATATTTAAAAAACCAGATCCTTTTTATGTAATCCTTGGACCGTTAGCAGGATTAGTTTCAATTACTGCAGCATGTAATTCAGTAAATTCTTTAATTGCAATCCTTATTGGGATCATTGGAACTATGATTGCAATAATAGTCCACGAGATTTTAAATAAAAGAGAAATAGATGATGTTGTTGGTGCAGTACCTGTCCATTTAGCAGCAGGTGTTTGGGGGACGCTTGCAGTTGGACTATTTTCTAATTTAGAAATTCTGGGCACAGGTTTAACCAGAATGGAACAGATAAAAGCTCAATTAATTGGTGTAAGTGTGATTGGTTTATTTTCATTTGTTGGTTCATTTATATTTTTCAAAACAGTAAATTATTTTTACCCATTAAGAGTAAGCCCATTACATGAAGAGCTTGGATTAAATATTGCTGAACATGGTGCTGTCTCAGTTGAACATGATCTAATAGCAATTTTAGACAAACAATCCAAGTCAGGAGATTTAAAAATAAGGGGACCCCAAGATCCTTTCACGGCAGGAGGAGTTATTGGATTATATTATAACAAACTTATGAGCAAACTTGAGAGCAGCGAAACTGAAAAAAATAAATGGAGAGAAAGAATTTCCAAAGAAGTAAATTTAGCTGTAAAAGTACAAGAAAATTTCTTACCTAAAAGAAACTTAAATAATTTTCCAGTATCTGGAATAAATATTCCTGCAAGAGAAGTTTCAGGTGATTTTTTTAGTTTTTATCCACATAATGAAAGTATTTATTTTATAATTGCAGATGTGGCAGGAAAAGGAATACATGCAGGAATGGTAATGGCCAAAGCTTCCACACTCTTCGAAATTATGTCTAAAGATAAAGTAGATCCTGATGAAATGATGTTTCATATGAACAATGATTTATATCAAACAAAAACTGCCGGAATGTTTGTAACATGTATCTTAGGTGAGTATGATTTGGTCAGTGAAGAGGTAAGATGGGTTAATGCCGGACACCAACCTGCATTAATAAGATCGCCAGATGGAAAGTATTCTGAATTTGCCTCTAGTTCAACACCATTAGGTGTAATAAAACATAAAGATAAAACTGTTTATCAATTAGAAAAAACAAGTTTATCATCTTCAAGATTTTATATTTTCACGGATGGACTGTCAGAAAGTTTAGACAAAAATGGAGAAGAAATTGGAATTGATGGTTCAATTAAAATAATAGAAAATAATTTTAACCCTGATCTTAAAAAACAACTCAAGGATGTAACGGTTGATGTAATTAAAGTCGCGGGGGATCAAAAGCTCAGTGATGACTTGACTTTAGTTGGGTTAGGAAATTAATTATAAATCAAATAACATATAAATTTCTTTTGATTTAAGTTTCAATAAATATAAATTTCAGCAATTTTAAAAAAAGGAAAATATGAAAAAAATAATTTTAGGTTTATTCTTAGCATTAATGAGCACGAATTTATTTGCTGCACAAACACAAATCGCGCAAGTAAATGGGATGATGTGTATTAAATGTCAAAAAATGGTAACTGAGGCATTACAAAAAGCCAGCCCAGATGCAGACATAAAAGTATCTTGGCCCGAAGGAGTTGCAGTGTCATCTTTTCAAGATAAATCAAACTTATCAGATGATGAGTACAAAAATGCAATTGCAGGTACAGGTTTCGAAGTGATTAAAGTTGTAAGTGTTGATAAAATAGTTACTGATGCTGGTGAAGCTGTTAAAATATTAGACTAAAAAAAATTATGACTGTAACTGAATTGCAGGCTTTAGTTCTAAAGTTACAGTCACAAATCAGCCAATTAGAATTAACAAATAAAGGTGCTAACAAGGCTTTAGAGTTTAGACTAGAAGCTGTATTACAAGCAAACCTAGATACATTTTGGCTTCTAATATGTGCAATATTAGTATTTTTAATGCAGGCTGGATTTATGTGTCTTGAGTCAGGTTTATCAAGAGCAAAAAGCAGTATCAATGTTGCACTCAAAAATGTTACTGACTTTGGAATTTCAGTTGCAACCTTTTGGGCATTTGGATTTGCTTTAATGTATGGAACCAGTGTATCTGGATTATTTGGCTCAAAGTTCTTCTTTTTTACCACCAAAGTAGCTGGCTATCAGTCATTTTTTGTGTTTCAGGCAATGTTTGTTGCAACAGCCGCAACCATTGTATCTGGCGCAGTAGCAGAAAGATTAAAATTTTTTTCTTATGTAATCATTACTTTTATAACATCAGGAATTATTTATCCAATCGTCGGTCACTGGGTATGGTCTTTAAATTTTTCAAACCCAGATGTTAAAACTGGTTGGCTTGGTAAACTTGGATTTATAGATTTTGCTGGATCTAGTGTAGTTCATTCTGTTGGTGGTTGGGTTGCACTCGCAGTTTTATTGATTATTGGAAACAGAACTGGAAGATATCAAAAAGGACAAAAAAAAACATTTCAAGGCAGTAATACTCCTCTAGCTGCACTTGGGGCTCTTATTTTATGGTTTGGATGGTTTGGTTTTAACGGTGGAGCAAACGGTGCGATGGATTTAAGAATACCGTTAATTTTAATAAATACTTTTTTAGCAGCGTCCGCAGGGTTAGTTCTTTCTAGTATTATGGGTATTTATGTAATGAAAAAACCAGAACCCATGTTTATGATAACAGGGCCTATAGCTGGACTTGTTTCGATTACAGCATCATGTGCGTATGTTGAGCCTGCACAAGCTATAATCATTGGATCTGTTGGAGGACTAGTTTCTGGCTCCGGAATTATATTATTAGAAAAAATTAAAGTTGATGATGTTGTGAGCGCAATTCCAGTTCACTTATTTGCAGGAACATGGGCAACTATAGCTGTTGCAATTTTTGCTGATCTAGAGGCAATGGGCATAGAAAAATCTAAATTAGATCAATTGTATATTCAGTTAATCGGTATAGTCAGCGTAGGTGCTTTCTGTTTTATATCTGCATTTTCAATTTTTTTTATTATCAATTTATTTTTTAAACTAAGAGTTAATAAAATACAGGAGGACATGGGATTAAATATTTCTGAACATAATGCATCTACAGCCACCCATGAATTATTAAAAGTTTTAAATAAACAACAAGAGACGGAAGATTTTAGTTTGAGAGCTCCCCAAGACCCTTTTACAGAGGCCGGTGTTATAGCCAGTCAATACAATAATATAATGGACAAACTTGAACAATCAGAAAAACAGAGAAATATCTGGAAAAATAGGGTTTCAAAAGAAATTAAACTTGCAATTGACGTTCAAAAACGACTCATGCCAAGAAGAAGTATAAATAATTTTCCAATTGAGGGAATAAATATCCCTGCAAGAGAAATTTCAGGAGATTTTTTTGATTTTTATCCACATAATGATCTAATTTACTTCACTCTATGCGATGTTTCAGGGAAAGGTGTAAATGCAGGCATGGTGATGGCTAGAGCAATAACTTTATTTAAAATTTATTCCAAAAATAAATTTAAACCAAATGAAATTCATTATGAAATAAACAACGATCTTCAACAAACAAATCCTAGAGGAGTTTATGTTACAAGTATAGTAGGCTCTTATAATGCTAAGAGTGATATTGTAGAATTATCAAATGCTGGACATTTACCAGCTTTGTTTAAAAATAAAAAAGTATTTAAAGAGTATGAATCATCGTCCTTACCTTTAGGTGTAAAAAAAGCGAATAAAGTAAATGATTACAAGCTCGAAACATTTAGTTTAAATAATGGAAGATTGTACTGCTTTACAGATGGCTTCTCAGAGAGCCGAGATAATGATGGTAAAGAAATAGGGATTGATGGTGTAAAAAAATTAATAACTGAAAATGAAAACAGTTCACTTCTCAAAGAACTCAAACTGATCACAAATTTCGTTAAACAAAATAGCTTTAAAAAAGGACCAATAAATACAGGCTTAGAAGATGACAACAAATTACTTGATGATGATTTAACTATTTTAGGAATAGGCAAATAACCACACTGATCAGACAACATATTAATTTTTTTTTTTTTTTTGTATATTCATCTAATGCTTAGAATTATTTTTGTATATGTTTTATTAATATTTACTAACGGCTGTTCATCACATTCATCATTGTTAGGTAGTGGAATTACAATTGTTTCTGGGGGTAGTATTTCTCAAACAAGTCTAACCGCAGGTGCAAATCTTTTTTTAAAAGAAACTACAGGAAAAAGTTCAATAGAACATATTGCAGATAAAACGATATATGCAGAAACAAGAAAATGCGAAATTAATCATTCAGCAGAAATAAATCAAATATTTTTTGATACACTTGATCAAATTGATTGTGAGAAAGAATATTTAATTGAGAGTAAGTTGTACTAAACGTGGAAGTGTATGATAGATATTATTTTATTTGAATTTTTATTACTATGGTCATATTTTTTTATAGTATCAAAAAAATTTTTTAAATTCAAAACTAATCTTTTATTTACCATTTTTATTTATAATATTTCTTTACTCACATTTATATTCACAATTATAATGGGCTTAAATAATTTCGATTTTTTATTTGTGCTAGGTTCTGCAATTACTGCAATGTTAAGCATCAACTTTTTGTTTAGAAATATTAACATTTTATATCAAAAAATTTCGAAAAAAATCTCAAATATTGAGCAAATAAAACCTGTTTTTGATTATGGATTATTAATTTTTTTAGTTTACAAAATTATCTCTTAGCAAAGCCAAATCAACCCGCGCTCAAATAACACCTATTTTAAATTTAGGAACATTTTATATGTTGGTGTGATCTCTAAAAATCTAAAAATTGGAATTGTTGGTGCAGGCATTCAAGGTGTCTGTAATGCGTTATTTCTCCAAAAAAAAGGTTATAAAGTAACTTTGTTTGATAGAGAGGAACCTGGTAATGCAGCTTCATATGGAAATGCTGGACATTTTTCACCTTACGCTTCTGTATCTTTAAATAGAACTGACATATTAAGTGATATACCCTCTATGCTATTAAGCTCAAGAGGACCTCTTGCACTAAAATGGAATTACGTTCCAAAAATGATTCCATGGTTTTTAAAATTTATATCTAATTGTAGTAAAAAAAAAATGCTACATACAGCAAAATATATGCACCAAATTTTAGACCCATCACTATCAGCTTATGATGAATTGTTTGAAGATATTGCTTTAGAGGGCCTAGTTGAAAATAAGGGGATTCTATATATCTGGACAAAAAAAAGTCAAAAAAGTAGAGATTTAGAAATTAGAATAAGAGATGAACTTGGTGTAAAGCAACAATTAGTAAACCCAAAAGAAATACATGACCTTGAGCCTAATATAAAACCTTTCTATGACGGGGGTGTATATTATGATTATGCAAGGCATGCAAGAAATCCAAGAAAAATTTTAATTAAATTATTTGAGAAGTTTTTGGAAAATGGAGGAAAATTCTTAAAGTTGAATATTAAAAATTTAGATTTCGATGATGAAAAGCCAGTCTTAAGATCGGATACTCAAAGATTTATTTTTGATAGACTTGTAATTGCTTGCGGTGCATTTTCAAAAAAATTGACAGATAAACTTCATGAAGATATTCCATTAGATACCGAGAGAGGCTATCATGTTCATTTTAAAGATTTTGATCATCTAATATCTAGACCAATAGTTTATGCTGATAGAGGTTTTGGGATGACCCCAATGGAACAGGGGTTAAGAGTTGTTGGAACAGTAGAATTTGGTGGATTAGAGAATCCTCTTTCAAAATCAAGAATAAAAAACCTAATTCTTAATGCAAAAGATATGCTTGATGGCTTGCCAGATCACAAAGATGAGTGGCTGGGCTTTAGACCATCATTACCAGACTTTTTACCTGTAATAGGCCCATCTAAAAATTATAAAAATGTTTACTATTCATTTGGTCATCACCATTTAGGTTGGACCCTAGGAGCAATTTCTGGAAAAATTGTTTCAAAATTGATTTCAGAAGAAAACACAAACTTAGATTTAAAACCTTACAGCTCAATGCGTTTTGCTTAAAAGTATAATTTCCAATATTTAGAATTTAATATTAAAAAACTCTTATTCTGATATTCTCTTAAAATGGTATCTAGTACATATAATGTGAATTTCACAAGGGCTTACTTTTTTTTGACACTGGCATCTTTATTTTGGTCTGGTAATTTTATTGTGGGTAAAATTGCAAGTACTTATGAAGTTCCACCATTTTCATTAAATTTTTACAGATGGTTATTTGCGTTTTTAATTTTACTTCCGTTCACTTATAAAGAAGTTCTTGTTAATAAGACTTATATTTTTCAAAATATAAAACTATTTATTATTTTAGGCGTAACAAGTATAACAATTTTTAATTCGATAGTTTATTATTCTCTTTACTACACTCAAGTTATTAGTGGTATTTTGATGATTTCAACAATACCCGTTTGGATACTTTTTTTTGCTTCAATTTTTAATATCGAAAGAACTAATCGTTTTCAAATATTAGGGGTAGCTTTATCGTTACTTGGGGTTTTATTTATTGTAACCAAAGCCGATATTGAGCTTATTAAGATGATTGAATTTAATAAAGGTGATTTATCTATGGTTATTGGAATGCTTTCATGGGCAATTTATTCTGCCTTACTAAAAAAAAAAAAACATCCGTTATCTCAAATGGCTTTACTAGAGATTATAATTTTATTTGGATTTATTTTTTTAATACCTATTTATTTTTTAGAGATGAATCTTGGAAATAAAATTGTTTTAGAACTGCCGTTTATTTTAACTTTAGGTTATGTTGTTCTTTTTCCTGGAATATTTGCATTTTTATTTTGGATAAAAGGAATTGATATTATTGGAGCAAATAGAGCAGGTGTATTCTTACACTTGATGACTATTTTTGGCGCAACAATGGCTATATTTATTCTTGGTGAAAAATTTATGTTTTACCATTTTCTAGGAGCAATATTTATAATTGTGGGTATAACACTTTCAAATACGAAAAAACAAAATGCTTAAAGTTGCAATATTAGATGACTATCAAAACGTTGCGCAAGATTTTGTAAATCTTAAAAAATTATCAGGCAAATATGAAATAGAAGTTTTTAATGAGCCTTTTGAAAGTGAAGAAGATGCCATAGAAAAACTAAGAGATTTTGTTGCTTTATTGATAATGAGAGAACGTACAAAAGTTACAGCTAATTTAATAAATAATTTAAAAAAACTAAAGTATATTGCAACAAGTGGAATGAGGAACAAATCAATTGATCTCGAAGCTTGTAAAAAAAAGAAAATAATTGTTACTGGAACTGAGTCAAACCTTAATCCAACACCAGAATTAACATGGGGTTTAATTTTAGGGTTAGCAAGAAACTTTAAAACAGAAATTGATAATATGTTTCAAGGTTATTGGCAGACCACAATAGGGGTTGAGTTGAAAGGTAAGATTTTAGGTTTAATTGGACTTGGTAGAGTGGGTTCACAAGTCGCAAAAGTTGGGAAAGCATTTGGTATGGAGGTCATGGCTTGGAGTGAAAATTTAAATTTAAATTTATGTAAAGAGCTGGGAGTTTTACCTTGTAATAAGGAAGATTTAATTCAAAACTCAGACTTTTTATCTATTCATGTTCAAGGAGGAGAAAGATACAAAGATTGTATTAAGCTAGAAGAGTTTGATAAAATGAAAAAAACAGCTTATTTGATAAATACATCTAGAGGACCCATTGTAAATGAAGATGATTTAATTATTGCGCTTTCTACCAATCAAATTGCAGGTGCTGGAATTGATGTTTACGAGAAAGAACCTTTACCTTCCAGTCACAAATTAAGATTTTTACCAAATGCTTTACTAGTCCCTCACATTGGTTATGTTACAGCAGAAAATTATTCAATATATTATACTCAGATGATTGAAAATATAGAAGCGTGCTTATCTGGAAAGCCAATTCGTGTGATTGAGTAAAATGGAATTAGCTGTTGTTTATCATAAAGACTATTTAGCTAAAATTGACGAAGATCATAAATTTCCTATAAAAAAGTTTAGCGAACTCGCAAATTTTTTAATTAAAGAAAAAGTAGTTTCTAAATTTTATGAGCCTACTCCTTGTTCAATAGAAACTCTTAAAGCCGCGCATTCTGAAAGCTATATTCGAAATATTCAGAATAAAAGTTTAAGCGAAAAAGATATAAAAAAAATTGGCTTTCCTCTGAATGACAGTGTTGTTAAAAGGTCGTTTCTTGCAACTGGTGGAACAGTTTTAGCATCAAAACTTGCAATTAATTTTGGAATATCATGTAATACCGCTGGAGGCTCTCATCATGCAAATTATGATGGTGGAGCAGGATACTGTGTTTTTAATGATGTAGCTGTTGCAACAAAATATTTATTAAACCGAGGCCTTGCAAATAAAATATTAATTGTTGACTTAGATGTTCATCAGGGAAATGGAAATTCAGATATATTTAAAAATAATAAAAATGTTTTTACTTTTAGTATGCATTCAAAATCAAACTATCCTGCAAAAAAATCTTTGAGTGATTTAGATGTTGAATTGAAAGATAATATGGAAGATGAAGAATATTTAAATATTTTAAAATTCAATTTATTAAACTTAAATGAGGAAAATTTTGACTTTATTTTTTATATAGCAGGCGTTGATATTCACTGTGATGATAGACTAGGTAAACTCAAAATAAGCGAAGAAGGTATAAATATAAGAGATAACATTGTTATTGAAAACTTTTTCTCGAAAAGAACACCAATTTGTGGTGTATTGGGGGGTGGATACAATAAAGACTTTAATAAACTAATTGAATTGCACTCAAGTTTACACAAAACTTGTGCTAAATATATTTAACATGTCAAAAAATAATCCTGATTTAAGTACTGAACAAAAGTTAATTTTATTTGAGGAAGGAACAGAGCGACCAGGTTCCAGTGAGCTTAATTATGAAAAAAGAAAAGGTAGCTATTTCTGTGTAAACTGTGGAATTAGGTTATTTAATTCTGATACTAAATATGAAAGTGGGTCAGGATGGCCATCTTTTTATGAATCTTTACCAGATGTATTTGAAACCAAAACTGATTATCATCTAGGTTATTCCAGAACAGAGTATCATTGCAAGAATTGCGGAGGACACCATGGACATATATTTGATGATGGGCCAAACCCAACAGGTAAAAGATTTTGTAATAATGGTATTTGTTTAATATTTAAAGAAGAAAAATAAAAGGATTTATTGTTTTAAACTACTTATCAAAGTTCCATTTTTTTCTAGTTCTCTTAATTCTTGATACCCACCAACGTGATGATCTTCAAAAAAAATTTGAGGGATTGTTCTTTTGCCTCCAGCTTTTTTAATCATTTCGTTCATTAAGTTTGCATCTGTTGATATATCTATCTCTTTATATTTTAAATTATTTCTACCAAGTAATCTTTTAGCAGCATCGCAAAAAGCGCAAAGAGGTCCTGAGTAAACAGTGATATTTTTCATGATCTTTTTATAATTCTATTATTTGAAATTACTAGTCTAAATATTCCTCTTTTTTTATCTTTGATCTTATAAGCTTTCTTGAGTATTCAAATTTTTTTCTATGTTTTATACTTTGAGAATTTACTCTTTTTCTCCACAACCTAAATGATGA
>MDTG01430783.1_pt1 | contig 11425 bp, 15 predicted proteins | sample 811421 | NCBI WGS metagenome assembly MDTG01 (sample SAMN05326645, study PRJNA326480) | marine metagenome | isolation source: seawater | place: Pacific Ocean: South East | collected 2011
GCCGTGGCGGCGATCAGGGCCACAAGGTGGTCGGCATGGGCGATCACATGCCCAGCTTCATCGCGCTCAGCTTCGACGAACGTCGCGTCGGCTGACCGGACCGGCCACCGCAAGCCGTCTGACGACGGCATGCCCCCTCAGGCTAGCGGGCAATCACGATATCCGCACAAAGCCCGCCCAGCCGCTCGCTTTCCCCAAGCCGCAGCGTGCCGCCATGGGCACGCGCCACGTCCAGCACGATCGACAGACCCAACCCCACACCGGTTCCGCGATTCTGATTCCGCGCAGGGTCAAGCCGGGCAAAGGGCTTGACCGCCTCCTCCCGGTTCTCGGGCGAAATGCCCGGCCCGTCATCCTCGACCCGGATGCGCAACGATTTGTCGGTCATCGTCACGGACACTTCGGCGCGTGTTCCGTAGCGCACCGCATTGCCGATCAGGTTTTGGACCGCGCGGCGGATATTCTCGGCCCGCAAGGCAATCTGCCCCTCGCCATGCACCTCGAGCAGGGTGACGGGGCTCTGCGCCCGCTGCGCATCCTCCACGACCTGACGCACGAGGGCGATCGGGTCCACCGGTTCGGGCTCCGCCCCTTGTGCCCCCCGCGCAAAGGCCAGAAACCCCTCCAGCAGGCGCTCCATCTCGACGACATCGCGCAGCATCGGCGCGGCCTCATCCTCATCCAGCATCGCAAGGCTCAGCCGCAGCCGCGTCAGCGGCGTTCTCAGGTCATGGCTAACCCCGGACAGCATCAAGGTGCGCTGTTCGATCTGCCGCTCCAGCCGCGCGCGCATGTCGACAAAGGCATTCCCCGCCGCCCGCACCTCCAGCGCCCCCGAGGCCCGGTACGGCACATGCCGCCCACGCCCAAAGGCCTCTGCCGCCTCGGCAAGCCGTTTAATCGGCCGCAACTGCTTGCGCATGTAGAAATACGAGACAGCGGTCATCAGGATGCCGTAAAATGCGAGGTTGACCAAAACCTGATAGGGCCGCCGCGCCGAGACCCTGCGCCGGTCGAAAATCAGCTCCGTAACCGCCGCGCCGTCCTGAAAATAAAGCATCACCATCTGACTGTCAGAGAGCGAAACACGCGCCAGATCCGGGAAATGGCCGCGCAACTCGCGCACCACCACGACGCCCGAAATGTCGAACCAGTCATAGCTGTCGGACGCAGGCATATCAGCCTCGGAAACCCGTCGGCGCTCGATTTCCAGCGCGTCGGCCACCGGGCTGCCCACCGGCTCGTCCAGCACCAGCCGCACCTCGCGCGCGACCGTCTTGACCATCTGCTGCGTCACATCGTCGAACAGGCGCTGCGCAAAGACCAGTGAGACCACCAGCAACAGCGTGATCACCGGCAACAAGAGAATAAGCGTCGCCCGGGCATAGAGACCGCGTGGCAGATAGCGTTTGAGGATACGTTTGGACATGGCTAAACCTATCCCCGTCGAGCACCGGAAGGAAGAGCGATGCGACTTGAACAGGGAGCGGCCCCACCCGTCGGCATCGCGCAGCCGATTGGCCGGGATTTGCGCCGCATCCTCGCCCCCAACCCCTCACCGATGACATTCTGGGGCACCAATACCTATCTCCTCGGGCAGCGCCAGATCGCCGTGTTCGATCCCGGCCCGGACAGCGATGCCCACCTGACCGCGATCCTCGACGCCCTCGCGCCAGACCAGAGCATCAGCCATATATTCGTGACACATGCACATCTCGACCACTCACCGCTCGCGCCCCGCCTCGCACAGGAAACCGGTGCGCCGGTTCTGGCCTTTGGCGATGCCCGCGCGGGGCGCAGCCCGGTGATGGAGCAGATCGCGCAGAGCGCCCAAATCGGCGGCGGAGAAGGCGTGGATGCCACCTTTACCCCGGATATCAGCCTGCAGGATCATGAGACCGTCGCAGGCGATGACTGGAGCGTGACCGCACTCTGGACGCCGGGGCATTTCGGCAATCACCTGTGCTTCGATCTTGGCGATACGGTGCTCAGCGGTGATCTGGTCATGGGCTGGGCAAGTTCGCTGGTCTCACCGCCCGACGGCGACCTGACCCAGTTCATGGCCTCCTGCGCCCGTCTGCGGACGCGGGCACCCAAGGTGCTCTTGCCGGGGCACGGTGCACCCGTGACGGACCCTGCAGCACGGCTCGACTGGTTGCTCGCGCACAGGCGCATGCGCGAAGCCGAGATCCTCTCGACCCTGGCCGATGGCGCACAAACCGCCGCCGCGCTCGCCGCGCGCATTTATACCGATACGCCCCCCGCCCTCCTGCCCGCCGCAAGCCGCAACGTGCTCGCGCATCTCATTGACTTGACGGGAAAATCCCTCGCCCGCCCCCTCGGCCCATTGGACGCAGACACCCTCTTCGAGCCGGTCCCGGCATCACCAGAGAATTCGTGAACTTTTTGTCATAAACCCTCTGGACCTCTCCAGACCGGATTGCTATACGCGCTCTCGTGTTCCGGCGTAGCTCAGCGGTAGAGCAGTTGACTGTTAATCAATTGGTCGTAGGTTCGATCCCTACCGCCGGAGCCAAAAAACCCCAAGAAAACAGGAAGATACAAGGAAGCGCCTTAAGTGCCTTGCCTTCCTCGTTTTCCGTGTCCGTCCTATGTCCGTAATCTGAAAGCCGTGTCCGTGCGGGATTCGTCAGACACAAAAAAGCCGGGCGAATGCCGCCCGGCCCTTGTCGATCTGGTGAAGGTGTCACTTGCGTTGGGCTCTGTCGAAAAACTCGATCCGCTCTTGCAGCTTCCATGCGTCAGCAATCAGTGCCTCAATCATCGCCGGCAGGGCGTTTCTGGCCATCCTAACGTTAGGAGCCTCGCGATCACCATCAGCCTCGTGAATTAGCACGTCCATCCCCTCAAGCATGGATGCCAGCTTGCATGCGTCATGCGCCATCATAGACAGTGTCTTATCGCTCATGCCGCAACCCCCTCGGTTTGCTTGGTCGCTCTGAAATCCGGGCAATTCACACTGTCGAGCGCCACATTAAGTTTGTTCGCGCGATGCATGGCCATTTCCAGAATGGTCATGCAGTCTTGGATGTCATCCTCGCCATGCATGGAAAGAGTCGCAGCTATCAACGACTCGATGACGAGCGCCTGGGTCTGCATCTGTTCGCGGGTGAGTTTGGTCATTGTCTCGGTCTCCTCTTGCAGTTATGATAGAAATACTATCACCACAAAGGGCGGGGCAGTGTCAATAGAAATTCTATCAATTCGCCAAGTGAAGGCTGCGCGCGCCTTGCTGGCGTGGTCGCAACACGATCTCGCGAATGCGGCGGGCGTGTCCTATCCGACCGTTGCCAGACTGGAAACGAAAGACGGCCCGCTAGGGGGGCGTCCCGAGACCGCAAAGGCTATCCGCACCGCCCTCGAGACCGCCGGGGTCGAGTTCATCGCAGAGAATGGCGGCGGCGCAGGAGTTAGGCTGCGCAAGGAATAGCTATCGCTTCACCGTCTGGGTCTGCGCGCCAAAGCGCGACTTAAACACGCCGTCTTGCTTCCCGCTGCTGATCGAATCCGATACGGCAATGTCGATTACCTCTTGCCCGTTCGGGCCACGGCGGCGCTCACGGCCCGTTTCCTCAAGCCTCTGACCGCCCTCGTTGACGATGTTGACCTGCAAGTTGGTCATGCTGCCGCCGCCCATCATCCGAGCCGTATCGGCCCGCGATGTTACGCGAGCGGGGCCGCGAACAATGGTGCCGCCGCTCAACAACTCAGCGCCGAAACCGGCAACCGCACCCACCTTGCCAGCTGGTATCGTGCCGCCGGAATCAAAGCCACCGGCGATGCCGGAAAACAGACCACTCAGAAGCCCGCCGCCTCCACCTCCACCACCGGACGAGAACGGACCTGTGCCGAAAAGCGCGGCCTCGAGACTGGCGCGGGCAAACGACTTGGCCACATCCGCCAAAACACCAGCGAGGTTCTCCCCCTCGACGATGGCGTCAAGCATGCCATTCTTGACCGAGTCCTGTTGTTGCTCAAAGAACGCCGCGCGGCTCCGCGCGTCCTCGTAGCGCTGCGACAGGTCGCCAATCGCTCCGGCCTGACGCTCTATTTCCTGACGCAGCGTTTCGCCCGTGCCGATCTGTTCCTTGTCCAGATCGAGGCCGCGCTTTTTCGCCTCGTCCAGCAGCTTGTATTTCGCGGTCAGTTCCGCGACTTCGCCCTGCGTCTTGCCGATCATCTCGATTTGACGATTGAGCGATTCAAGCTGCTTTTCGGCACTGGCGAACAGATCGGGTTCAACGGCACTCGAACCACCGCCGCCTCGGCTGCGGGATGATCGCGGCGAACGGGAAGGGCCGTTCTCAAATAGACGCTCAGGCCCTTCGTTGGCCCGCGCCAGTGCGGCCAGAACAGGGTCAAAGTTCGGATCACGCGGATCGAAAATCACCTCCCCGTCCGGCGTGCCGCGCCCGAGCCCCTGCAGTTTCTGCGCAACCTCTAGGGCAACACCCAGCTCCTCGGCCATCCGCTTTGCCGCATCCGCGCCGCCGCCTATAGCCGAAGCGAGGTCAACACTTTCAATGCCCTCTGCCGCCTTCCTTGCGTCGTCCATGTCCTTGGCAGTTTCGCGCGCCAACGACTCCGCCTCGTTCAGCTTCGCGACAAAGCCATCTTCAAAAACATTGCCTGCCTCACGCACAAGATCGCGGATTATGCCCCACTGATCAGCGACCGCGCCGAAATCACCGGCGTCCTGCGCTGCCTGCAACGCGGCCTGCGCCTGATTGAGTTGGGCCAGCAATTCCGGCGGCAGTTTCACGTCATCGGCCAGCGACCCGAGGTTCGTGAAGTCGCCCTGCAGTGCTGCAAGCTCTTCGCGCATCTGTGCCAAAAGGTTTAGCTCCGCCTGATCGACAAACAGCCCAGCTTCTCGACGCTGCTCAATTGCCTCAATATCTTGCTGCAAGCGCGCGATTTGCTCACGAGCCTCCTCCGTGCCAACCTGCGACAAGGCCAGATCAACTGCACCGACCGCGCCAACTGCGCTCTCAATGCTGCCGGTGATATCGTCGATCACCGCGCCGACCTTGAGCTTTGCGGCGCGCTCTTCCATCCTCAAAAGCTCCAGCGCCAGCTCGCGCACTTCCTCGGTGATCTCACCGTATTTCTCTCGCAACCCCTCCAACGTTCCGAACTGCGCTACAGCCGAATCAAGTGCGGCAATCGCTGATTCCGCCTCGCTCAGGCGATCCGCGAACGTCTTGGTCTTGTCCGCCGCCTCTTCCGCGTCCTCACCCATGGTGAAATACATGGCCGCCAAAGGCAGACCCAAGGCCGCGACGGTGCCCAGCAAAGGCCCCAAGACGCCGAGCGCGCCACCCAGGGCACCAAAGCCACCGAGAACCTGCGGGATCTGCTGCCCCATGACGCGGAATGCGTTTGTGCCGCCCTCAAGCTGGATTGCCATGTCGCCGATTTGGTTGGCGGTGTTCTGCAGCACGAAACGGCTGGATCCTGACACGTTGCTCAGCCGTCCGAGGCCAGTCGCGGCACGATTAGCGTTTGCCGTGATCTGCGTTCCTGACCGCTTCCACGCCTGTTCCGCGCCGGTGGCCGCGCGCACCGCCGCCTTGCGCCCGCCATCCATCTGGCGCTCGAACTTGCGCAGGGTGGCCTCCATGCGAACGACAAGGGAGTCCTCAACAGTCTGTGCCATTTCTTACCTCAATGTATCTGCCCGGCGATGCGCGCTTTCAAAAGCTCGCGCCGGAGGTTGATCTGCTGTGCGAGACGCTGCGGGAAAATCTCAGCCGCATATGCGATTTCTCGCGGCGTAAATCCGTGCCGCCGTAAATGCTCAACCGTCTCGGCGGTCTCACTCTTGATGAAGGCATCCGCAGCGCGGTCAAATTCCTCAAGTGTCAGTTGCTCGTCTTCCATTTTCTACCTCTGCCAAATGTCTGAATTGCGGATGCGTGAAGAAGCCTTGGCAGACGGTTTTTTGTCGGAGGAGCCCAAGGTTTCGATATGCCCCCGTCCCATCATCTCGAAAAACCCTCCAATTTTGACATGCTCGAAAGAAAACTCTCGCCGCCGGTTCCGTGTTTAGAGGCGGGGAAGAATTAGCCGCCCCCCGTGGGGTGGCACCGCGCTGCCGGTCATGGTCAGCCGTGCCATCTGGCGGTTGTGCGACACTCACCAGTTGCCGGGCCGCATGGGCGGAGAAGCCCGCGCACGACCAGCGCACGGACGGCGGTGCAGATACCGCCGACCGCATTCTCATCAGGTGCCCACGCGCAGCAGCTTGATAGCTTCGCTGTTGAAGACCGCACCGCCGACGCGCTTGGTGGTGTAGAACCGCACGTTCGGCTTGTCGGTGTAGGGGTCGCGCAGCAGTCGCAGCCCGATCCGGTCAACGATGATGTATCCAGAGGCGAAGTCACCAAAGGCAATCGGGATTGCACTGGCCTCCACGTCCGGCATTTCCTCATCGAGATAAACCGGGAAGCCCATCAGGCGGGGCGGTTCGGCGGCGGCGAGACTTTCGGCCCATAGGAAGCGCCCGTCAGCATCCTTCAGCTTCCGAACGATTGCAGCGGTCTTGCGGTTCATCAGGAAGCCCGCACCGGCGCGATATTCGGGCCGCAGGGAATACACCAGATCAACCAGTGAATCCTCGTCAATGGCTGCCGTCTCACCGCTCGGGATGGTCTGCAATGTGCCCCATGCCCGCGTATCATCGTCGGTATCGGCAGTGTCGTATTGCAGAATCCCGCGCGGCTTGTTGATGCCGTCACCGTTGACGAATGCCGCGCCTTCCTTGCGCGCGAAGCGTTGCGAGATGTGCCCGGTGAGCCACGTCGCCAGATCAAAGGTGCTATCGTCCAGCAGGCGCTGTGTGATCTTCGGCATGGCGCTGATTTCGTGAACGGGCACGCTCAACTTTTTCAGGGTCGGGCTGTCGGTATCGCCGCGCGTCTCGCGCTCGGTCACCCATTCGGCCCCAGCCTCGCCCGTGTCCGCGATTTCCTCGAACACGTCCGTTGCGATCAATTCGGTGCGCGCGAGCTGGCGCATGGGCGAGATTGCGTGAAGCCGCTCTGTCATCACCGGGGAAAGGAAGGGCACCACCGAAAACCCGCCATCCGGGTTGCTGTCGGTGCTCATACCCGCGTTGATGCCCGATTGCAGCGATGCGAGCGGTGCATCGTCACCGTCGCGGATCAGCTTGCGCAGGGCGCTGTTGACCTCGGCGCGGTCACGCGGCGAGACGCTTTCCGATGCCGTGCCTGCGCCGCTACCGACGCGAAGCCCGGCGAGGGTTTGGTTGACCTCATCCAGCCCGGTTTGCAATTCGCGCACCTCGGCCTTGTGATCCTGTTTGAATTGGCTGAAGGCATTGGACATATCAGCCAGGATTTGAGAGGGATTTCCCGACGCGTTCGCGCGCACGGCCATAATCCCACGGAATTTTGCGTGTTTCATCTCACACACTCCTATAGATGCCCCTCGGGGCGTTTGGTTTTGGGGATTTAGACGCCGCTACGGCAGGCGCTTCGCTTGATCTTGCATTGGACGGGCGCGCTTTGTCGCTACGGCAGACGCGGCGCGGGCCGCTTGTCGAATCAAGCCTCGTCATCAATGGCAGCGTCCTGCGTGCCTTCGGTGACGGGATCGGGGCGCAGCGTCCTGCGTGCGCCAAGATGATGTGATGATATCTCATTACACTTGTTCGTTCAAGCGTTTCTCGCCTTGCTCAATCGTGTCTGCCAAATCGCGCAGCCATTCCGCCGCACCTACCGGGCCTTTGTTGCAGGCGGCCACCGTGGCCCCGGTCATAACGAAAGCGGTCGCAATCTCTGACTCGGGCAACACGTCGCCGCGGCGTAGTCCATTCGCAGTTTCCATGAGACGAGCGGCAAGGTGTGCGCGGATCTCTGTCCGGGTTTGTTCGGTCATCGTTCGTTCCTTTCGTGTTTGCTAGAGTCCCTTCCCCTGCCGTAGGGGATGGTAACTAGATATGTGTCCCATTCGGGCACGGTCTGAGGGGCCGAAACCCCGGTTTGCGTGCCCTATTCGGGCACACTTCTCATCTGGACGGGCCGCAAGTGTGCCCGACTCGGGCACGGTGGTGTGCCCGAATGGGGGGGTGGGTTCTGAATTTCTAGGTTGGCTTTTCGAGCGGCGCGGGGTTTCGGAAGATAGGTCTTGTAGACCGTCACCGGATAGTCGCGCCCGATCTCCCATCGCTCGGGCTCTTTGGTCTCCGGTCGCTTTTCGGTCGGCAACATGGTCAGCCGGAATGTGGCGGCCTTGCCGCTGCCGTCTGTCCCGCGCTGCCAAGGATTTGTGCAGACGATCCAGCCTTTCGCCTGAAGGTCGGCCAGAGCCGCGCCAGCCGTCTTGACGCTGCACCCCATGTCATCGGACAGCCGCCGCAATGAGCGATACACTAGTCCATTGTTATTGGTTGCGCTCTTGGCCTCGGCAAAACAGCGCACTTGTAGGTGAAAATATGCCTCGCGGGCCGGGAAGCTCAAGGCTTGCCAAGCGGGCAAGAGCCGGTGGGCCAGTATCCACTTGGTGAATTGCTGCTGTCGCTTCTCGTTCCGCTTGTCGCGCCCCATTACACTGCCCTTCCGATGAATTGCAGCAAGGTTTCGCGTTCTGCTTTCTCCACGCGCTTCAGGTGGCGTAGTTCATGGCGCGGCAGATGATCCTCGATAGCCTCGCGCACCATGTCCCTGATCGTGTCCGGCGGTATGGCGTCCAGTTCGGCGGCATAGTCGTAGGGCCACCGCTGATCCGCCTTCGTCGTGCGCTTGGCGGGCCGCGTTGGAAGGTCGAGATCCATCACCTGACCATAGGTCAGGCCCAATTGATGAAACTCGACCGGCACATCAAATTCAAACCCGAAGCGCTCCACCTTCTCTTGCAGCGAAAAAGCCGCATCGCGCCCCGATCGGTCGAAGTCATAGAGCGCATAAATTACCAGCGTCTTGTCAGTATGCCGGACGCTATTCACCGCACCATATGCGAAGGTTTCCGATGTATAGCCGCCCGTTGGCATTAGCGGCACGTCATACTCGGAAGTGACAGGATAGAGCACCCCGGCCAGCGCCGACTTTTCCAACCAGATTTCAACCTCTTCGTCACTTTCCGCCCACAGGCTCTTGCGATAGATGTTCGCCGTGTCCTGAAGTGCTGCCTCCCAACCGTTGAAAGTGCGCGGCTTGCGCATGTAACGGGTAGCGTCCGCGATGCAGTGATATGGCAACCGACCCTGGCGGCGTAGTGCCAAGACTTGCGCCTGAACCTTGTTATAGCCGTTCTCTGATTTCTCAATCAGATCGACCACCGTTGCCGCATAGAACAACTGCCGCACCGTCACCGGCCCGTGCTGTTCGGCGTAGGCGATCAGGAATGCCGCGCGGTCCTCCATCTCGGCTTTTGTCGCCCTTTTCCGTTTTAGCGGGCTAGCCTGATAAACCATCACTGCCCCCCCTTCGCATGCACCAGCTTGTGGTGTCGACGACACAGAAAACGGACCTCAAAGGGGCGCTCATAGTCGTCGTGATGCGCGTCTGTCTTGGCCTCCCCGCAAACCTCGCAAGGCTGTCGCTCGATCACGCCAAGACGGATTGCATTCTGCACGGTCAGGTGGGCGAGATAGCGTTTCGGGTGGCGTTTACGCCACCGCTGTTGACGACTCAGCGCCTTTGTTTGACGGTTGGTCATTGCTCGGCCTCATGGTTGCCCATGACGTCGCGCTGCGTTACACTGTAACAATCGAAGCCATCCCGCTCGATCAATCCAGCCCCGCCCGCGTTTCGCCGTGGGTGGGGTTTTCTTATGCAGATTTGCGAACGGGGTTCGGCTTAGTGATGCGGCGCTCCATGAAAGCGCGCGCGTCCTCGATCCGGTAGAGTTTGCGACCGCCGATGTAGAGGAAGGGCAAGCCGTCCGGCTGCGCCTCATAGCGAGCGATGGTGCGCTCGTGGCAGTTCCATTCTGCGGCCAGTTCGGCGCGGGTGACGTATCCGGCCAGCAGGCCACGCACGGCAATCTGGTCCTGTCGCGAGTCTGGTGGAAATTTGATGGCGGCGTAATCTCCGGGTGAATCACAACCACCCAATCGGCGGCTGGCACCGCCAAAGGAGATCACGCCATGAACCAGATTACAGACACCAGCGCGTTTTCGCTACTCGCTTGCGACGAAGGCTTCGATCTGATCGAGGATCGGCTGCGCGCGAACATCCGCGGCACCATTGAGGCGGTTTTCAACGAAGAACTGGACGGCTTTCTTGGCCGTTTGCGCTATGGCCGCGAAGCCGGCGCGGTGAAGGGCTATCGCCACGGTCACCGGGACCGCCGGATCACCGGGACATTCGGCACCGAGACGATCAGCGTGCCGCGTGCCCGGGTTGAAGACGAGGCTGGCAAGATCGGCGAATGGCGCTCAAAAGCGTTGCCGCGCTACCAGCGCCTGACCCGGACGGCTGAGGCGCTGATCGCATCGGTCTATCTCTCGGGCACCAACACGCGGCGGGTGAAGCGCGCGCTCCATGCGCTGTTCAAGGGGGCGGTCGGCAAGGACGTGGTCAGCCGCGCCTGGCGCAAGGTAAAGGGGGACTGGGACGCCTGGTGTGCCCGCAGCCTTGCCGATGAGGACATCATCCGGCTTATTCTCGACGGCACCGTTATCAAGACCCGCATTGACCGCAAGACCACGAACATCTCGGTGCTGGCGGCCATCGGTGTGCGCCGCGATGGGCAGAAGGTCTTGCTTTCGATCATGAATATGGGCGGCGAGAGCACGGCTGCCTGGCGGCAATTCCTCGACGATCTCGATGCCCGCGGTCTGAAACGACCCGAGTTCGTGATCGTCGATGGGGCTCCGGGGCTCGAAGCCGCGCTGGTGGCTCTTTGGGGTGACGAGCTGCCGATCCAGCGCTGCACCGTTCACAAGCATCGCAATCTTCTTGGCCATGCGCCGAAGCACATGCATGACGAGTTGACCGAAGACTACCGCGATATGATCTATGCCGACACGGCGGCCAATGTTGAAAAGCGTCGCAAGGCATTTCTGCGCAAATGGCGGCTGAAATGCCGGGCCGTCGCCGACAGCCTGGAAGAGGCCGGGGACCGGCTCTTCACCTTCACCCGGCTCGACCCGGCGCAATGGAAGGCGGCGCGGACCACGAACGCGATCGAACGCCTGAACGAAGAGTTTCGTCGAAGGATCAAGACCCAGACCGTGCTGCCCTGCGCCCAAACCGTGCCGATGCTCCTATGGGCTCTGCTCGCCTCAGGCCAGATCACCATGCGCAAGGTCGATGGATGGCAAACCCTCGCGCAGCCAATTGAACCGATGACACTTGACCTCGTCGCCTGATCAGGCCCAAATCAACCCGCTCGGAGATCGCTGCCGGAGAATTTCCACCGTTTTCGAGACACAACC
>MDTG01318511.1_pt1 | contig 11424 bp, 11 predicted proteins | sample 811421 | NCBI WGS metagenome assembly MDTG01 (sample SAMN05326645, study PRJNA326480) | marine metagenome | isolation source: seawater | place: Pacific Ocean: South East | collected 2011
ACAGTATATATATTCTCAAGGTAAAGATAATTTACAATACTGGAGAGATGATTTACAAAAAACAGTAAGACTTAGTTTCTTTGATAAAATAATTATTGATAAGCAAGAATATTATGTAGGATCTTTTTCTACAATAAGTTCTATTAAAGAGATTACTAAAGAATCAATAATAAATACAATAAATACAAATACTTATAATATTTGGTTTTATGACATAATTTCTCAAAGTACTTATAATTTTAATAATAACAAAACATTTAAAAATTCAAATGAACTCTTACTTGAAAAAAAAGAAAATATGTCATTTGAAATATTAGAACACTATTTTATTGATTATGAATATAAAGAAAAGTTTAAAAATTTAACTTATATATATGAAAAATATAATTTTTTAATTAGCTCTTTTTTTGATAAAAGTATTATAGATAATCAAATCAAAGATTTAGTTTTTAATATAAAACGTGAATATAGAAATTTCTTATTTCAAATATTTATTTATATTTTAGTTATTACAGCTGTTTTAATTCTTTTTACATATATCTTTTCAAATTTTATAAAAAATATATTTAATGAATATGATAATGAATTACAAACAAAAACTGTATCTTTAGAGCATTGGAAAAAAAGATTTGAGTTAGCAATTATTGCGTCAAATGATGGTTTATGGGATATTGACTTTAAAACAGAAAAAATATATTTTTCAGATAAATGGCTTGATATGTTTGGTTATAAGAAAGAAGAAGTTAAAACATTTTCAGATTGGTTTGAACTTATTCATAATGAAGATAAAGCAAAAGTTAAAAACTTATTTGACAAAATCTTTGCTAAAAATGATGATACTTTTATTTGTGAATATAGACTTAAAACAAAAAATGAAGGTTTTAAATGGGTTCTTGCTCGTGGTAAATCTTTTGTAAATGATAAAAATGAACTTGATAGAATGCTTATGATGTCAATGGATATAGATAAAAATAAGAGAATGAAAAAAGAGCTTTTAGATGTAGAACTTTTAGTTGAAGATGGAAAGATTGTTATCTTTAAACTTGTAAATAATAAAAATTTATCTATACAATATATATCAAAAAGTATTAAGACTTTTGGGTATACGAAGCAAGAATTTGAATCAAATCAAATGAGTTTAATGAACTTAATTTATAAAGATGATATTAATAAAGTGCAAGTTGCAATAAATGCAGCACTTAAAAATGATTTACCAAACTTTACAATAGTTTGTAGAGTAATAAATGCAGCAAATGAAATAAGATGGATATCATCAAGAGTTATATTGATTAAAAATCACTCTGGAGATGTAAGTCATTTTTATGGGTATATTAATGATATTACTAAAATAAAAGTAAGTCAAGAAGAGCTAAAATTAAAAGTTGAAGAGGAAGTTAAAAAAAATAGAGATAAAGATAGAATTTTAATTCAACAAAGTAAATTAGCTTCAATGGGTGAAATGCTAGGAAACATAGCTCATCAATGGAGACAACCTTTAAATAATGTGTCTTTAATTTTACAATTTTTAAGAGATAATTACAAAAATGAAGCAGTTAGCAGTGAAAAATTAGATAAATTTATGAATAGAGCTAATACACATATTGAATATATGAGTGAAACTATAGATGATTTTAAAAACTTTTATAAACCCTCGAAAACTCCAAATGAATTTTGTTTAAAAGAGTGTATTTCTACGCTTTTAAATATGGTTAAGAATCAATATGAATCAGAAAATATAAAAATAGAGTTTATTTCAAATGATGTTGTTATTACTAATTATGAAAATGAGTTAAAGCAAGCAATTTTAAATATTTTAAATAATGCTAAAGATGCTTTGCTTTCAAAAAAATCAATATTAACAAAAGATGAGAATAGTAACTTTAATGCTTGTATAAATATCTCTTTGATAGAAAAAGATAAAAAAGTAAGGATTGAGATTTTAAATAATGGTGGTAATATTAAAAATGATATTATCGATAGAATTTTTGAGCCATATTTTACTACTAAATTTGAACATCAAGGTACAGGAATTGGACTTTATATGACAAAATCCATTATAGAAACAAATATGAAAGGAAAAATAGAAGTTGAAAATATTAAAGATGGTGTAAAGTTTATCATCACTTTAAATATTTAAACTTCTTAACATTACGATGAATGATTTAATTACAAGAGTATTATTAGTAGAAGATGAAGAAGACGCAAGAGAAATATTAAGTTTTTATCTTGATACAATTTTTGATGAAGTTGAAATTGCTGAAGATGGGCAAATTGGATTTGATAAATACAAAAACTCTTTAGAGGAAAATAAAGCTTTTGATTTAGTTTTAACAGATATAAAAATGCCAAATAAAGATGGACTATCTATGATTGAAGATATAACAGCTTTAAATGATAATCAAAAGTTTATAATAGTATCTGCTTTTAAAGATGAAGAGTATCTTTTCAAATCAATTGGTCTAAATGTAATCTCTTATTTTGTAAAACCTTTAGAAGTTAAAAATATTATGGAAATTCTAAAAAAAGTAAAAACTAAAGTCTTAGAAGATAAATCAAAAGTTGAAGTTGAACTTGAAGTAATAAATTTAAATAAAACATACTCATTTAATACAAAAACAAATCTTTTATATAAAGGTGAAAATTTAATTAGCCTTTCTAAAAAAGAGATACTTTTACTTCAAGCTCTAACAAGTAATATAAAAGAGATAAAAACAAAAGAATTTTTAAAAGAGTTTATTTGGAGTGATGTAAAAACTTCTGATGCTACAATGCGTACAGTTATAAAAAGAGTGAAAGATAAAGTACATGATGATGATTTTATTGTTTCAAAAAAAGGTCTAGGATATATTATAGAATAGTTTTAAAAATATAAAATAGCAGCTACTACTAAAAATCCAATTCCTATTACAATAAGTTGTAAAGATTTTTCTTTTTTAAGTATTGCTTCATCTACTTCAAAAACTGCTACAGATTTTAAAGTTCCATTTTCCTCAAATTTTAAAAATTTATAACCTTTTTTTTTATAGTTAGTTTTTGTTTTTTCTAACTCTTTTACTCTTTGTTCTTTTGTAAAGCCACCAATTACAATATTTTTTCTTGCCACAAATACCTCTTTTAAATATATTTCTTTTATTATATCATTGAAGTGATAAAAAACTAAAATGAAACAATTAATAGCTTTTGAAACAAATAAAGACAGGAAAAGATTACTACAAGTCACTAAAATAAGGGAATTATTTATAAATTTATAAATTTGAAACAATTTTGAAACAATATTGTTTCAAAATGTGTTATACTTCTTCTAGATAAAAACTAAGGAGAAATACAATGTCTAAAATTTCAATTTTAAAAAAGATTTTTGTTACATCAGCAATCACAGCTACAATGATTACAGGTGCAAGTGCAGCTAAAAAAGAGACTAAATATGTAATTGCAACAGCAAGTACAGGTGGAACTTATTATCCAGTAGGTGTTGGAATTGCAACAATTGCATCATTAAAATTAGCAAAGAAACATAAAACAACATTCTCAGCTATTACATCAGCAGGTTCAGGTGAAAATGTAGATATGCTACAAAAAGGTGAAGTTAACTTTGCTATTTTACAAGGTCTTTTTGGTTCAATGGCATGGCAAGGGAAAGCTAAATATGAAGGTGCTCCAAAAGAGAACTTAAGATCAATTTCTATGTTATGGCAAAATGTTGAGCAGTTTACAATCAAAAATGATTATGCTAAAACTGGAAATATTATGGATTTAAAAAATCTTTATGGTGAAAGATTTGCAATTGGTGGAAGGTCTTCAGGTTCAAGAGTTTCAGCTGAAACTATTATGAGCTCATTAGATATTGATTTTAATAAAATGAATGTTCAATACTTAGGATATACTCCAAGTTCAACTGCCTTACAAGATGGTAAAGTTCAAGGTATGAATACACCATCAGGTCCTCCAACATCTGCAGTTACAAATGCATTTGCTTCTATTGGAAATGATAAAATTAAAGTTTTAGATTTTGATGAAAAAAACTTAAAAGCTATTAATAACAACTATCCTGTATGGACTCCTTTTAATATTAAAGCAGGAACTTATCCAGGACAAACAAAAGATATTAATACGATTGCACAACCAAACTTACTTGTTGTTACAAAAGATACTCCAGAAGAGACAGTATATCTTTTAACTAAAACAATTTATGAAAATTTACCTTTTTTAAATACAGTTCACAAAGCTACAAAAGCAATGTCTTTAGATAAAGCAATTGCAGGTTTACCAATGCCTTTACACCCAGGTGCGGCAAAGTTTTATAAAGAAAAAGGTATCACAATCCCTTCAAGTTTAATAGCAAAATAATAAAATAATTAAGACTTAACAAAAGAAGTTTCTTCTTTTGTTATATAGATTATGTAAGTAATTTAAAATTGTTTATGTAGTCTATATATTTGTCTATACTCATATAGGAATAAAAAATGATTAAAATCAAATATTTTAAAGAAATAACATTTATATACGCAATTTGTATATCCCTTTTTCACTTTGGTGTAAATATATGGGGTGGAATTAGTGATTTATGGTTTAACTCTGCACACTTTGCTTTACTTGCCTCTTTAGGCTTTTTAACATATGAAGCTAATAAAAATGAAAATGAGATAAGTTACTTCAATCTATTATTTGCTGTACTTTCATTATCAACATTTATATATATGATGTTTTTTGAAGAGACTCTTTACTCTGTTGCAAATTCTCAAATGAGAACAAGTGATTTAATTGTTGCTTCAATGACAATTGCTTTAGCCGTAGAGCTAGTAAGAAAATCTACAGGTTGGATTATTCCAGGTCTTATTGTTTCTTGTATTGCTTATTTACTATTTTTAGGTCAGCATATAGATGGAATTTTTGCATTTGCAGGAATGAGTCCTGAGAGATTTTTATATAGAATGTTCTATACAAGTGAGGGCTTATTTGGTCCAATTGCAACAATATCTTCAACTTATGTATTTATGTTTATTTTATTTGCAGCTTTTTTATTAAAATCTGGAGCAGGGGATTTTATTGTAGATGTTTCAAGTGCAGTTGCGGGTAAATATACTGGCGGTACTGGTCATGTTGCAGTGTTTTCATCTGCTTTAATGGGAACAATTTCAGGTTCAGCAGTTGCAAATACTGTTTCAACTGGTTCTATTACAATTCCAATGATGAAAAAAGCAGGTTTCAAAGGTACTTTTGCTGCAGCAGTTGAAGCAGCAGCAAGTACAGGTGGACAAATAATGCCTCCAATTATGGGAGCAGGTGCATTTATTATGGCCCAAATGACACATATACCATTTGTGACTATTATTACAGTATCTATCTTACCTGCAATTTTATATTTTGCATCAATTGCTTTTTATATTAACATTCATGCAAAAGAGCATAAAATTAAGGGTGAAAATTCTGATGTTAAAATTCTTCCTATATTAAGAGAAGGTTTTCATTTTATTATTCCATTATCTACTTTAGTTGGTTTATTAATTTACGGATTTACACCAACATATTCAGCAGGTATTGCAATAGTTACAATAATTTTTGCTTCATATTTAACAAAAAATAAAAGAATGGGTATAAAAGAGATACTTGGTGCTTTAGCATTGGGTGCACAAAATATGGTTGTAACTGGTGTTTTACTTATTGCAGTAGGTGTTATTGTCGGTATTATTAACATTTCAGGAATTGGAATTACTTTCTCACAGTTAATTATGGAATGGTCAGGTAATTCATTACTTATTGCAATTGTTTTAATTGCAATTGCTTCACTTGTATTAGGAATGGGATTACCAGTAACTGCATCGTATGTTGTATTATCAGTTCTTTCTGCACCTGCACTTGTTGGTTTAATGTTAAGTCCAGAAATGGCAGCACTTGTAAACGCAGGAATTGAAATACCAGAAGTTGCGATGTATTTATTATCCGCACACTTGATTATATTTTGGTTATCACAAGATTCAAACCTTACACCACCCGTTTGTCTAGCTGCCTTTGCAGCAGCTGCAATTGCCAAAACTCCTCCAATGCAAACAGGTTTAGTTTCTTGGAAAGTAGGTAAAGGAATGTATATTATTCCTCTATTATTTGCATTTACTCCGTTAATTACTGGAACTTGGTTTGAAAGAGTTGAAGTATTTGGTTTTGCATTAATGGGAATTATGTCTTTCTCAATTGTAATGGAAGGTTTTTGGGATCAAAGAATGATGATTTTAGAAAGAGTTATGTTTGCACTTGCAGCTGTTTTACTTCTAACACCAGATAGTGCTTTTAACATTGAAAGTCATTTTGAAATTGTACAAAATACACATATTATAGGTTTTGTTATTTTTGCTACATCAATGTTTTTACATAAAAGATTATCAAAAGAGAAAAGAGAATTTGCCACTACTTTGTAGTTTTTTGCTAATATTATAAAATTAAATAAAAGGATATAAATATGAATGAATTTTTAGAAACATTAAAAGATTGTGGATATGACCCGCATTTTGTAAAAACAAAAGAAGAGGCATTTGAGCTTAGTAAAACTTATATAAAAAGTGGTATGAGTATTGGACTTGGTGGTTCTACTAGTGTTTCGCAAATTGGACTACTTGATTATGTTATAAACAAAAATGATATTACTTTATATAACCAATATGAAAAAGGTATTTCAATGGAAGAAAATACCAATAGAAGAAGAAAAGGAATTTTAACAGATCTTTATATTTGTGGAACAAATGCACTTACAAAAGATGGAAAACTTGTAAATGCAGATGGAAGTGGAAATAGAGTAGCTGCACTTATTTTTGGACCTAAAAAAGTTTTAGTAGTTGTAGGAAAAAATAAGATAGTTGATAGTGTAGAAGATGGTTTTAAAAGATTAATGGACGTAGCAGCTGTTAAAAATATTGATAGAATGAATAGTAAATCAATAGAAATGGGAAAAGAGCCAAGACATAATCTTGATAATATAGCAAATAAATTTACTTATATTAAAGCTGATGAAAAAGATAGAATAGTTTTAATTATAGTTGATGAAGAGTTAGGTTTTTAAAAAATGTATGATTATTTAATTATTGGAGCTGGAATTATTGGCTTAAATATAGCTAGAAATTTAAAACAAAGATTTCCTAACTCTAAAATATTAATAATAGAAAAAGAACCAGAAGTAGCAATGCATAGTAGTGGAAGAAATTCTGGAGTATTACATGCAGGCTTTTATTATGATGTAAATTCATTAAAAGCTAAATTTACAAAAGAGGGTAATCTTGCTTTAAAAGAGTTTGTAAAACAAAGAGGCTTACAAATAAATGAGTGTAAAAAAGTTGTTGTTGCTCTTGATGACAAAGAAGTAGTTGGACTTGAAGAATTAAAAAGAAGAGGGGATTTAAATGGTGTTGAACTTCAATGGTTAAATGAAGAGCAGTTAAGTAGTTTATATCCAAATATAAAAACTCATAAAAAAGCTCTTTTATGTCCAAGTACTGCAACAGTTGATCCCAAAGAAGTTACAAAAGAGTTTGCAAAAGTAAATGAAGAATTAGGTGTTGAACTTTTATTAGATTGTAAATATATTTCTTCTTCATGTAATGTTGTATCAACATCATTAGGTGATTTTCAAGCAAAAAAAGTAATAAATTGTGCAGGTTTATATGCTGATAATATTGCAAGAGATTTTGGATTTTCTAAAGATTACGTGATAATACCATTTAAAGGAATTTATTTAAAAGATAAAACAAATAAATCACATTTAAAAACAAATATATATCCAGTACCAAATTTAGATAATCCTTTTTTAGGAGTGCATTATACATTAACAGTTGATGGTGAAAGTAAAATAGGACCAACAGCAATTCCTGCTTTTTGGAGAGAAAATTATAAAGGTTTTGATAATTTTAATTTAAAAGAGTTTATGCAAATTATATATTATGAATCTAAACTATTTATTACAAATGCTTTTGGATTTAGGTCTTTAGCCTATAGTGAAATAAAAAAATATAGTCTTTCATATTTAAAAGGACTTGCAACAAAACTTACTACAAAGATGGATCATAAAGGTTTTGATTCATGGAGTACACCTGGGATTAGAGCACAACTACTAAATAAAAATACATTAGAATTAGTACAAGATTTTGTAGTCGAATCTGATGAAAATTCCGTACATGTTTTAAATGCAGTTAGTCCTGCTTTTACTTCTTCAATGCCTTTTGCAAACTGGGTTGTTGAAGAACATATAATAAAGAAAAGTGAATGAAGATTTAGCCTTCTAAATATTTAATACACAATAATTATGTATACTCTTTTCTTAATATTATTTAAGGGATGAGATGAAAGAAAAAATTAAAAAATATTTTAAAGAAACTATAATTTTTGTTGTAATGCTTACAATTGCAATGAATGCTATGAGTTATTACAGATCACTTGATTTAAATAAAGAAAACTTAAACATAGAAAACTTTAAACTTCTTAACAATACAGAATACAAAGTGCAAGCAAATAAACCAATATTAGTACATTTTTGGGCTACTTGGTGTCCTACTTGTAAATTTGAAGCAGCAAATATAGAAAAAATATCAAAAGATTATGAAGTTATTACAATTGCAATTCAATCAGGTAGTAAAGATGAAATACAAAAATATTTAAATGATAATAATCTTACTTTCAATGTAGTAAACGATGATGATGGTTTTTATTCAAGAAAGTTTAATATAGAAGTATTCCCCACTACGTTAATTTTTAATAAAGACAAGGAACTTAAGTTTTCTGAAGTTGGGTATACAACAACAGCTGGTTTATACTCACGAATGGCTTTAATTAATTAAGATTGGAATAATAGAAGCCACAAGTAAAATAGCCATAGTTTGATTAATCCTTTTAATAAACTTTTCATTTTTCATAAATTTTTTTAAAATAACTCCTCCAAAAGCCCATGCATAAACAGTAATAACCATTGAAATAAATATAAAAAAAACAATGATACTCATTTGTATAAAGCTATTCTCACTAGAAGTAATAAAAACTGAAATAGTTGAGGAGTAAACAATCCAAGCTTTTGGATTAAGCCATGGGTATATTAAAGATTGCCAAAAGGTAAAAGGTTCTTTTTCTACAGCCTTTTTTGTATCATAGGTATGAGTATCTTTAAATATTTTCCATGCCATAAAACATAAATAGGCCATACCAAAAACTTTTAAAATAGACATCATAGTAGGATGTTGAGTTAAGAGTAAACCAAAGCCAAATCCAGTAAAAATCATCATTATTGGATACGAGATTATATTTCCTATCATAAATGGAAGACTTCTTTTATATCCAAAATTAAGTACTGATGAGAGTAGTATTATATTAGTAGGACCTGGTGTAATATGTGTAGTTAATGTAAATACTGCAATTGTAATAATCATTGAAATAGTATAAATATCAGTCATAAAAGCTCTTTTTAAATTAATTTGCGAGTATTATAACTGCATGAAAAATATAATTCTTTATCAAAATTATAAATATAATACTCTTTTTATATTCATATAATTGTCTAAAATTAATCATAATATTGTTTTTTATGATAGTATTACTGATGCAAAAGAAAAATACTCGTGATATACATATTGATATAACAAATAAAACTATGTCTTATATTTACCAAAATATAGATACAACAATCAATATTGATGACTTAGCATTAAGTTTTAATATAAGTAAAATTCATCTTCATAAGATTTTTAAAGAACAAATGAAAATTAATATCTATGAATCAATTAAATCCATACGTTTACAAAAAGCTTCAAATTTATTATTAACAAATAAATATTCAACAATTACTCAAATTGCAAATATATGTGGATATAGTTCTCATTCTTCATTTATAAAAGCCTTTAAAAATCGTTTCGAACAAACTCCAAAAGAGTGGAGAAATGGAGGACATGAAGTTTATTCAAATAGAATATTAAAGAACTCCTTACTATTAAACTCAATGCCAACTTTTGATGAAACAAAAGTTCGTATAGTGAAAACAGAAGATAAAAAGATATATTATATTCGTCAAAAAGGTTATATAAGAGAAGAGGGCAAAAAGAAATGGCAACAACTACAAGCTTGGGCTTTGACTTATGATTTAAAACAGTATCAACAAATTGGTATTTATCATGATAATCCAGCAATTACTCAACATAATAAGTGTTTTTATATTGCAGCCATAAGTTTAGATAATGAAGATAAACTTTTAAATACAAGCTTACCCTCAAATATTTTAAAAGGCGGCTTATATGCTGCATTTGATATTTATAGCAAAGAAGCTGAAGTAGGTTGGTTTATAAAATGGGTATATCATAATTGGTTGCCTAATAGTGGATTTGAAACAACAACAGATCCTTCTTATGTAATAATGCATAAGAATCATTTTTTAGAAAACAATGAACTTGATGCAACTTTTTATCTTCCAATTTGTAATACATAAATAAACTTTTTTGTGTTAGGATATTAAAAAATAAAAGGAGTTTATATGCCTCACTTACAATTTGAAATAAATAAAAAAATAGAAAATAATATAAAAGAAGAGTTTATAACTAAAGTTATGTCAATTTTTTCAAAAGTTATGGATACAGGTACTGATCATATTGCAATTAGTATTAGAGAATATGATAAATATTCTTTATCAATTGGGAGAGCAGATATTAAAGATGATATTTGCTTAATGAACTTAGATATAAGAGAAGGTAGAACACTTGAAAAACGAAGAGAGCTAGTACTATTATATATGGATTTAGTAGAAAATCTTTTTAATGTTAATCGAAAAAATCAATATGCAACATTAACAGAGCATAAGGGTGAAGATTTTCATTTAATAGAAAAATATTTAGGCTCTTGGGAAACAGGTGAAGATCCACTTGCTTAATAATATTTATTCTTAATTTGAATCAATAAATAAAAAAGACTATAAGGCTATACTTCTAATATGAAATATATATTATTACTTACAATTATTTATATTAATTTAAATGCAGCATATCCAGAACTTTTATTCAATGGAAACTGTATAACTTGTCATAAAACAGATAATTTAAATAAATCAGCTCCAACAGTACAAGAAATTCAAAAAGAGTATAAAAATGCATTTGCAGATAAAAAAGAGTTTGTAGATTATATGACACACTGGGTACTAAGTCCTAAAAAAGAAACATCTTTAATGCAAGATAAAATAGAAAAGTATGGCTTAATGCCTGATTTAGCTTATGATGAAAGTACATTAAAAGAAATAGCTGAATATATATATGAAAACAAATTTAGTGAATAAAAAAATTAGAAGTCTGTAAAATATAAAAAAAACACAAAAACCCAAGAAAAACATAGTAAAACTCCGAAAAGACAAGAACTTTAAAAATTTAAGCTTCTTCTAAGCTTTACCTCTTGACAAAGTAGGATAAATCTCCT
>MDTG01382196.1_pt1 | contig 11424 bp, 12 predicted proteins | sample 811421 | NCBI WGS metagenome assembly MDTG01 (sample SAMN05326645, study PRJNA326480) | marine metagenome | isolation source: seawater | place: Pacific Ocean: South East | collected 2011
ATTGAAAGTTTAAAAAATATTGAAAATAAAAAAGTATTAATTGTTGGAGATGCAATACTTGATCAATATGATACTGTTCAACCTTTAAATAAGCCTAGTAAAGAGGCAATTTTAGCCACCAAATATGTAAAGACTGATATTTTTCTTGGAGGTGTTTTTGCTGCTGCAATAAATTTAGCTCAATTTAATAATGATATCTCAATTTGTACAGTAATTGGAAATGATAAAGATATAAATCTACCTTTAAAAAGGTTTAAAAAAAAAATTAAAGGTAAATTTTTTTATGAAAATAAAAAAATTACAACAAGAAAAAAAAGACTAGTGGAGAAAGGATATAATAGAAAAATAAGTGAAGTCTACTATATGGATGATAAGATATTAGGGCAACAAAATAAGAATAAAGTTATTACTTATTTAAAAAAAGAAACAAGTAAATTTGATGTAGTAATACTAATTGATTATGGACATGGTTTTATTGATCAAGATATTTATAATGTATTAAATAAAAAATCCAAATTTTTAGCTATAAATTGTCAAACTAATAGTGCAAATCTAGGTTTCAATTTAATTACAAAATACCCAATTTCAGATTATATTTGTATTGATGAACCAGAGTTGAGATTAGCTGCCTCAGATAATATTAGTGAAATAAAAGATATTGTTAAGAGAAAGATAACAAAAAAAATTAAATGTAAAAATATAACAATCACAAGAGGAAGAAATGGTTCATTTTCTTATTTTAATTCTAATGTTTTGAATACCCCAGCATTAATTTCAGACAAAGTAATAGACACAATTGGTGCAGGTGATGTTTTTTTAGCGATTACTGCTTTATTGTATTCGTCTAAGTCTGATCAATTAGTTACAAATATTATTGGAAATATTGCAGGAGCCTTAAAGGTAGATATTTTAGGACATTCAAAATCAATTAGTAGATCAAACTTTTATGCTGTTCTAAACCATATTTTGAAATGATCATTTTATGAAAAAAAAAAATTCAGCTGCTATTTTAACTAAACAAAAAGAAAAATTAAAAATTTTAAATCTTGATTTACCAAACGTGCCAAAAAATTATGTTTTGGTGAAAATGAAGTTTTCTGGCATTTGTCATACACAATTGAATGAAATAAGTGGTATATTAGGAAAAGATAGATTTATCCCTCACTGTATGGGGCACGAAGGTGTAGGTGAAATTATATTTACAGGTATTGGAATTAAAAAATTAAAAATTGGTGATAAAGTTGTAATTAGTTGGATTAAAAAAAAAATAAAAAAAAAAATTTTACCTATATCTTATAATTCTAATTTGAAAAAAATTAATACCAGTGGTTGTAATACTCTTTTAAATTATTCATTGGTAAGTGAAGATCGGGTCTTTAAAATTAATAAGAAAAATAAATATTTAAGAGAGTCCATCTTATTAGGTTGCGCAATACCAACAGCTAGTAATGCCATATTAAAAAATACTTTAATTAATAAAAAATCTAACATTTTAATTATGGGAATGGGAGGACTTGGTTATGCTAGCTTATTAGTTCTCAATTACTTAAAATGTGAAAATATTACCTGTATAGACAATAATTTAAAAAAATTAAATCTTTTAAAAAAAAGAAAAGGCGTTAATTTTCAATTAATTAATAATTTTAATATAAAAAAATTTGTTAAATTAAATAATGAAAATTTTGATTTGATAATCGATTGTACTGGATCCAAAAAATTAATAGAAAAAACGTTTTCTTTATGTAAACGTTTTGTTGGTAAATTCATTATAATTGGAAATACTAGATTAAACGAAAAATTTTCTCTAAATGCTTGGGATTTTATTAACGGCAAAACTTTTACAGGTGCTTGGGGCAATGGTGGAACTATTATGGATAATTTTAGTATTAATGAAAAGATATTGCTTAATCAAATAGATAATATTAAAAAACTTTTATCAAAAAAAGATTACAACTTAAAAAATATTAATAAAGCTATAAGACATTTTAAGGAGGGTAAAATATTAAGACCAATAGTAAAATTTTAATTATGCCATATTTTGATCCAAAATATTTTAAAAAAAAATCAAAAGTAAATAGAGTTGTTACAAGAAAATTGAAAAATAAATTTATAGCATGGAAGCTTGATAAAGATTACTATGATGGTGACCGCAACAATGGGTATGGAGGATTTTCATATGATGGAAGGTGGTTAGATTTATTACCAAAATTTATAAAAAGATATAATCTAAATAATAAATCTAAGATTTTAGATTTAGGATGTAAAAAAGGTTTTATAATGAAAGATCTTAAAACCCTTCTGCCAAAGGCAAAAGTATATGGAATAGAAGATCATATTTATCCAATTAAAAATGCTGAAAAGGAAATTAAGAAAAAAATTATTTTTAGTAATTATTATGATATTCCATTTAAAAAAAATTATTTTGATTTAGTGATAGGATTTAGTTCAATATATAAATATAATTTTATTGATGTTGTTAAGACCATAAAAGAAATAAATAGAGTTTCTAAACAGTCATTTATCACAATAGCAAGTTACTCAAATAAAAAAGAAAAAGAAATATTTTATAAATGGACATTATTAGGAACAACTGTCTTACACAAAAAAGAATGGATGGAAATTTTTAAATTGACTAAATATAAGGGGGATTTTTACTTTACTACGCCTAAATCGCTTAATTTAAGTTGATTTTTTTAAGTTAAAATCTATTTTTTTTAAAAATGTTGAATTTTATTAAAAATAAAAAAATTGATTATATTTGGGATGATATTGAGAAAACAAAAACTAAACCTAATTATTGTTCCGGTATAATAAAAGAAAATTTTAAAAATTTTTGTGAGAGATTCAAGAACGAAGAAAATTTAAGAAATACAGTAAACGAAATTTTGGATGGAAAAGTTTTCTTAATTAAATCTTGTTATACTAAAGAGTTCATAAGTAAACTAAAAAATAGTTTTAATCATTTTGTTTCATCCAAATCATCAAATTTTCATCAAATGTTAGATGGTTGCCCAGATTTTCACAGAGTAATTGATCAAGAAGTGTCTAATTTATATGCTGTTAATGTGATAAAACACTCTGCATATTTTTTTAATTGGAATGGTGATCCATATAAATTATTCCCTGAAATTTATGATAAATGGAGATTATTAAAATTTTTAGGTGGTAGGTATTATAATGAATTTGAAAACAACACACCAAGAGATGGAGTTGTTGATAGAATACAAATTTTGAAATATCCATCTGGAGGAAAGATGGATTTGCATTGTGACCCTGACCATAACCAAAAATTATTTATTTCTTTGTATATGAGCAAAAGAGAGAAAGATGGAGATTATCAAGAAGGTGGTTTTTATTTACTCAATAATAAGAAGGAAATCATTGATTTAGAAGATCATGTAGATCAAGGTGACTTAGGGTTTGGTTATGCAACACTAATGCACGGAGTAAAAACAATCAATAAATCAAAATTAAAAAAAAATAATGTTAATTTTAGCTCAAAAAGTGGAAGATGGTATCTTGGTTTGTACTCAAATGATTCTGATGAAATTAAGAATAGAAAAACGTCTATTCCAATCAAAAATTAATTATTATTCTTTGTGATGATTTATCGATTAATTTATCTATTCAATATAAATTTAAAAAATAAACTTAATATAATTTTATTGAGTCTATTTAGTAATTAAGAATTAATTAAAGTTATTAATATTGATGAGAAAAATATTGCGATACAAAAACATAATGATTTATTTTTTAAAAAATTTTATAAAAAAAAAAATAAAAGAAAAGCATATAAGTAAAAATTTATATTTAAGAGCACTAATTCACTTAATTAGATACTTTTTATCTAAAAAATATAGGAAAAATAAATGTCTTATAGATCCCTCATCAGAATTTTTTTATAATAATAAAAAACTAGTGAATTATTTTTCAATCCCAATATTAATTGCTGTAAGAATTTTAAAAAAAAAAAAAATTTTTATAAGTATAAATAATGATTGCAATTATTCTGTTGGTCATATTTATGCTGAAATTAATTATCTAAAGGAATTACAACATTTAGAAGGTAAATACTCATCCTCAATAATATGGTTTACAACATCAAGAAAAGAAATCTTAGGAGATGCTTATCATTTATTTGAAAATGAAAATTTTAAAATATTATTTGGTGGTATTACGAGAATATTTCTTACATTTGTTGCCATAAAACACCCATCTATTTCTATTGATGGAGGGGTAAGCCATGTAAATTATGTTTTGGGAAGAAACAATTCACACCGTATTACATACAATAATTTGACAAAAAAAAGATCAAAATTAATGAGCAAGAGCCAAAATTTTTATCTAAACAAAAATAAACTGTATCATTATCGCGAAAGTAAAAATAAATTAATGCAAGACTTAAATATAGTAAAAAAATATATAGTTATTCAAATCAAAGAAAATAGCACCAATGGTACATTAAAACCTTTAAACCCAGATTTACTTTTAAGGACTATAAAATATTTTCAGGATCAACATTATCAAATTGTTTTTGCAGGTAGAGAGCAATTTCCAAGAATTTTTTATAATAAATCTATAATTAATTACGCAAACTCAAAGTATGCATCAGCAGTAAATGATTTTCTTCTTATTGGGCATTGCTCTTTAGTAATTAGTTCAGGGTCTGGATTCTGTGAAATTGCAAGTTGTTTTGATAAACCTTTATTAGTAATAAATGTTCATCATATTAGTCAACATTTTGGACAACGAAAAATTGTTTTGCCCACATTACTTTCTCGAAAATCCAAAAAATTTAATGCAAAAGTTCAACATTTATATCTTTGCACTTATGGTCCTGATAATGGCTTTAACACCTTTGATGATTTCTATATTCTTCATATGCCAACCAGCGAGGAGATTTTTATGGCAGCAAAAGAGTTAGAAGGTATGTTATCAGATAATGTTCCACCTTTTACATCTTTGCAAAAAAAAATTCGTGATCAAGATGGCTGTCCTTTGTTATCAGAAGGATTATCTAGAATTTCAGACAATTATCTTTTAAATCATGAATATTTTTTTAGAAATTAAAAAATTATAATTTATAACATTAATTTTTTTTTCAAAAAAATATGCCAGTTTTTTTTAAAGAAAATTGATTTATCATCTATGAACAAGTCAAAACTTGGTTTTCCAAAATAAATCTTATTGTATTTGACGCCCCATTTTTTTAATTGTCTTAAAGTTAGTGGTTTAATTTTTTTTTCCACTTCCTTTAAATTTCCCTTACATCTTCCCATATAGCGTGCTGTGTACAAAATAATATTGTAACCACTATCATAAGCTTTGTTAATTATTTTAATATTCTTTTTTATTGGAACTGATTTAGAATAATCTCTTAAACGGTCAGTTTTACAAATTACATTGTCTATATCAAAACAAATAGTTTTTAATTTCATACAATTGATATATACATTAAATAAAGTTAGAAGTGTCAAATAATATATAAATTATCTTTTTAAATTTATTATGAAAAAAAATTATTTCAAAAATTATCTTGATAGATATTCCGAAATATTAATTAAAAGTGATATCAACAAATTGAAAAAAATAGCAAATCTCATTAATGATATTAAAATAAAAAAAAAAAAGTTATTATAATTGGCAATGGAGGAAGCGCGTCGATCGCAAGCCATGTTTGTGTTGATCTCACAAAAATTTGCAAAGTAAGATCTGTAAATTTTAATGAAGCAAACCTACTGACATGTTTTTCCAATGATTATGGATATGCGCATTGGGCTCAAAAAGCGCTATCATTTTATGCAGATAAAGGCGATTTACTTATTTGTGTTAGTAGCAGTGGAAAATCAATGAATATCATTAACGCAGCAAAATATGCAAAAAAAGTTGGTTGTAAAATCATAACTTTGACTGGTTTTAGTAATAAAAACAAATTAAAAAAACTAGGTCATATTAACTTATGGCTAGATAGCAAAAACTATAATTTCATAGAAATGACTCATCAAACTTGGCTTCTTTCAGTTGTAGATTTTTTAGTAAAAGCAAAATTTTAAGTTAATTTTAAAATTATGTTTATTACTTGTTATCGAATAATTATTGTGAATATCAAGAATTTATTAAAACGAATGATTCATTTTTTTAATTGGGATCCATGGATAAATATTTCTTATTCACAAGAGGGTGAGGATATGGTTTTAGAAAGAATTTTTGAAAATAAAAAAAAAGGTTTTTATGTTGATGTTGGAGCCCATCATCCAAAAAGATTTTCAAATACACACTTATTTTATAAAAAAGGATGGAGAGGAATTAATATTGATGCAATGCCTGGAAGTATGAAACTATTTAATAAATTAAGATCTAGAGATATTAATCTTGAAATTGGAATTTCAAGCAAAAAAGATAATCTTAAATATTACATATTTAATGAAACAGCTCTTAATACCTTTTCAAAAAAACAAGCTCAAAAAATAAATACTCAAAGAAATTCCTATTATATAGATAGAATAGTTAATATTGATGTAAATCCTTTAGAAAAAATAATAAAGAAATATGCAAATAAAAAAAAAATAGATTTTTTAAATATTGATGCTGAAGGATTAGACCTAGATATATTAAAATCCAATAATTGGTCAAAATATAGACCTAAAATTATTTTAGTTGAAATATTGAATAATAACCTTCAAGAAGTTGAAAAAAATCCTGTAGGGAGATTTATGAAAAAAAATAACTATATTCTTTTTGCTAAACAAGTTAATACTTTTTTTTTTAAAGATGCTGATATCTCTAAAATATTTAAAAAGTAATATTGATAAACTAAAAATTTTATTATAATAAAAATTAGTTAATTATAGACATGAATTTTTCACAAAAATATTTAAATGAAGCTAATCAAATAATTGATAGATTAGATGAAAAAAAAATAGAAAAATTAGTTGATTTAATTAATGAAATTAAATTAAATGACGGTCGAATTTTTTTTTTAGGTGTGGGGGGTAGTGCTGGTAATTGCTCACATGCTGTGAATGATTTTAGAAAAATTGTTGGAGTCGAGTGTTATGCGCCAACAGATAATGTCTCTGAATTAACAGCAAGAACAAATGATGAAGGATGGAAAACCATTTTTGTGGAATGGCTTAGAGTAAGCAAATTAACTAATAAAGATCTAATATTCATATTTTCAGTTGGAGGTGGAAGTCTCGAAAAAAATATAAGTGTTAATTTAGTTGAGGCTATAAAATATGGAAAGTCATTGGGTTCTAGAATTACTGGCGTAGTTGGTAAAGATGGTGGTTATACTGCGCAAAATTCAGACACATGCATAATTATACCAATTGTAAATGATCAAAATATAACACCACACACAGAAGCTTTCCAGGCAGTTATTTGGCATTTAATAGTCTCACACCCTAAACTAAAAACTAATCAAACTAAATGGGAAAGTAGTTAATTTTAAAATTCATAAAAAATTTTAAGATTAATGATAAATGACAAAAGCAATTTTTCTAGACCGTGACGGTGTGATAATTAATTCAATTGTTATTAATGGAAAACCTTACTCTGCGAGAAAATTAGAGTTTATTAAAATATTGCCTAATGTGAGAGAGTCTTTGAATAAATTAATACTTGATAACTGGAAAATTTTTGTTGTAACTAACCAACCAGATGTTGCTCGTGGAATAATTTTAAAAGAAGATGTAGAGGAAATTAATAATTATCTTGAAAAGAAATTACCAATTACTAAATTTTATACTTGCTATCATGATGATAAAGATTCTTGTAATTGTCGAAAACCTAAACCTGGCTTCTTAATTTCTGCAGCTTTAAGTAATAAAATAGATTTAAATAAAAGTTATATGATAGGAGATAGATGGAAAGATATTGAAGCAGGTAAAAGAGCAGGTTGTAAAACATTTTTTATAGACTATGATTACAAAGAAAAAAAACCGACCAATTATACTTATAGAGTAAAATCTCTTGATGAAGCTGTTAAAATGATAATAGGATAAATAGCATGAAAAAACTAAATAATTTAAAGATAAAAATTTTTGCAGACGGTGCAAATAAAAAAGACATGATTGATATGAATTCAAAGTCATTCATCAAAGGACTTACTACAAATCCTACTTTAATGAAAAAAGAGGGAATTACTGATTACAGGGATTTCTGCAAAGATATTCTAAAGACAATTAAAGAAAAACCAATCTCATTTGAGGTTTTTTCAGATGATTTTAGTGAAATGGAGAGGCAAGCTAGAGAGATATCTAGCTGGGGCAATAATGTTTATGTTAAAATCCCAATAACAAATACTCATCAAGAAAATTGTTATGAAACTGTCAGAAAGTTATCAAAAGACAAGATCAAATTAAATATAACTGCAATAATGACTTTGGATCAAGTAAAAAAAGTCAAGTCTGTTTTGCAATCAGATGTTCCATCTTATGTATCAGTTTTTGCGGGACGTATAGCTGATACTGGAGTGGATCCCGAACCAATCATGGCACAAGCTGTATCTATATTAAAACCTTTACCAGCTGCAGAATTAATTTGGGCTAGTCCTCGTGAATTGATAAATATTTTTCAAGCTGAGAGAATTGGCTGTCAGGTAATTACAGTAACAAATGATATTTTAAAAAAATTACATTTAATTGAATACGATTTAAATAAATACTCACTAGATACTGTAAAGATGTTTTATTCAGATGCAGTAGATGCTGGATTTAAGCTATAAAGTAAATGAAATATTCATTTTTGTTATGCACTAGCAATAGTGAGAGAGTATTAACTGAAGTTCTTGAAAGTATTGTATCACAAAAAATTGATCATAAATCAATAGAAATTATTTTAGCTGATTATAATTCAACCGACCAAACTATAGAAATAGTAAAAGATATTACCAAAAAAAAAAATATAAAATTTAATTATATTAACTGTACTAAACCTGGAAAAACTCCAGCATTAGAGTTAGCATTAGACAATGCTATCGGTAATTATTCAGTGATAATAGATGATGATAATATTTTAAATGATGATTTTATAGAAGAAGCAACAAAATTAATAAAAGATTCAAAATTAGGAGCATTAGGATCTAAAGGAATTGTAGATAAAAATTTATTATTACCTGATTGGTTTAGTGATTATGAAGGCCATTACGCAATAGGTATACCAGAAAGTGCTGATGATTGGGTATGGGGAGCTTGTTGTATAATTAATATGACTGCATGGAAAAAACTCAGAGAAATAGGTTATGAATTACAATTAAATCCGATCAGAGAAAACCATTCTTCCCCTATAGAACTTGGTGGCGAAGATACAGAATTATCTCTCGCTATATATATGCTTGGTTATAAGGTAAAATTTTCCAAAAATTTGAAATTTACTCATAGATTTCAACAAAAAAGATTAGATCAAACGTATTTTTTGAAAAATTGTTTTGGAGTTTGTAGATCTATTCCAATACTTGAAATTTATAGGATAGTCATTTACAGACCAAATATTATATTTCCAAAAATTTTTTGGATTTTAGTTCTATTGAAAACTGTAATTGGCTGTTCAATCAAAATAATATTTTATACTTTATCAAGAGATTCTTTAAAAGTTAGATTTAATTATAGTATTATACGTGGAGTAATCTCTGGCATATTATATTTCAGAATGAATTTTTATAAGATTTATTATAAATTACTTAAAATAAAAAAATCAAGTTATATTCTCTGAATAATAATTATTTAAATTTAATTTATTATTAAATAATTGTTTTATTAATATTCTAATTATTTAATATTACTAAAATATTTTTCAGTTTCTTTAATTGCATTATGTGTACCAATTTCATAAAATCTTTCATATACTTGATAACCTTCAATTTTATTCTGTACAGATAAAGACTCATATAAATCAGATAGATCAAAAATAGATTTATTCAAATAAGTTTTAAAAATATCTGCAGATAAAATACTTAAACCATAATCAATATACTTCATCTCAATTGTTGGTTTTCGCTTGTTATATTCTATCAATTTATTTTTTTTAAAAAGCACGTTGCTTTGATCCCATTTTCCATCATTTTTCAGAATGGTCATCATACAAAGTTTGTCACTTGCCATATATGCTTTTTCTACGAGATTAAAATTAATAGGTAAGAAAGTATCACCATATAAAACAAAAAAATTTTCTCCCAATTTTGGCAATGCCTTCTTGATAGCACCACCTGTGCCCAGTAATTTTTCTTCTTCTGAGGAATATAAAATCTCTAAATCAAACTTAGATCCATCTCCAACACAAGATTTTATCATTTCACCTAAATGGCCAATACAAATTACTACTTTTCTAATCCCTTGTTTACGTAAAAATTTTAACTGATGGAATATAAAGGGTTGCCCAGATATTTTTATCAATGCTTTTGGTAATGTTTTTGTAACTGGGTGTAGACGAGTAGCCAAACCGCCTGAAAGTATAGCTGTTGGTAACATTAGTCTGAAATCATAAGCTTAGTACCTTCAAAATCAAATCTAAATCGCACTTCTTTTAAGCCGGCATTTAACATTTTTTTTCTTAGTAATGATTTATTTTCTGCAACAAACATTAAAAAACCACCTCCTCCTGCACCAACTAATTTTCCTCCAAATGCCCCATTATTTATGCCAAGTTGATACCATTCATTAATTTTTGAACTAGACATTCCATTTGAACGTTTTTTTTTATGTTCCCAATGTTCATGCATTAATTTTCCATATAGTTCTAAATTGTTTGATACTAAAGCTTCTTTACTTTTGTATGCTAAATCTTTTACAAAATGTAGATTGCTAATCATTTCTTTATCATTTGATAAGGTTTTTTTATTTTGATCAATTAGCATATCGCTCGCACTTCTTGAAATACCAGTAAAAAATAATAGTAAGTTTTCTTCAAGATCTAAAATCGTTTCACTTTTAATATCTAAGGGCTTAAAGGTGACCTCTGCTTCTTCATTTTTTTTATGAAATGTAAATTCAGTTAAGCCACCAATGGCAGAAATATATTGATCTTGTTTTCCAATAGGCTCACCAAGACGATCAATTTCGATATGGCAGGCTAGTTCTGCTAACTCTTGTGAGCTTAAATTTTTTCTTATTTTTGTGTTCGCAGCTTTTAAAAGTGCTGTAGTAAAGCTTCCGGATGAGCCCAATCCTGTACCAGCTGGGATATCAGCTAATGTTGTGATTTCAACTTGAGTTTCAAAATCTAGCATTTTTAAAACCTCTCTTATAATTGGATGTTTTATTTCATGAATATTTTTAATTAGCTCAATTTTGGAATATTTTAAAAAAATTCCTTTCGTAAAAGGCTTCAATAGAGATACATACACATATTTATCTATAGCTGCAGATATTAAGAATCCCTCATTTTCATTATAGTAAGAAGGTAAATCTGTACCACCGCCTCCTA
>MDTG01045923.1_pt1 | contig 11422 bp, 9 predicted proteins | sample 811421 | NCBI WGS metagenome assembly MDTG01 (sample SAMN05326645, study PRJNA326480) | marine metagenome | isolation source: seawater | place: Pacific Ocean: South East | collected 2011
AAAAATTTTAATTTTTCATTTTCTGGAATTAAAACATATATTAATTTGCTATCCAAAAAAAATAAGATTGATAAGGATTTTGTAGCAAATGTTACAGCGTCTTTACAGAAAACTATATCTGAAATTATTATTTCCAAATTATTAACAGGTATTGAAATTTTACATGATGAAAAAATATCAATTAAATCAATTTCTGTTGTTGGCGGTGTGGCCAATAATATGTATATTAGAAAAAAATTAGAAGAAAATTTTGATAAAAAAAATATTGATATTTATTATCCTTTGAAAGAAATGATGAGTGATAACGCTGCGATGATAGCATGGGCTTGTATAAAAAACTACAATAAAAGAAAAATAAATGTTTTCTTTAAACCACAAGCCAGGATGAAAATTAATGAAATCTTATAATAGAGAATTTAATAGATGAAATATTGGTTGTTAAAATCAGAACCAAGTGAATGGTCATGGTACGACCAAGTCAATGAAGGTATATCTATGTGGGATGGCGTTAGGAATTATCAAGCACGAAATAATTTAAAAAAAATGAAAATTGGTGATTTATGTTTTTTTTATCACTCGGTTAAGGAAAAATCAGTTATTGGGATAGTTAAAGTTGTCAAAGAGTTCTATTCTGATCCTACAGATAGAACCAATAAATTTGTAGTTGTTGATGTAAAAGCACAAAAAAAACTAAAAAATCCTGTAACTTTAGATCAAATCAAAAATAATATTAAATTAAAAGATATTGCATTAATAAAACAAAGCAGACTTTCTGTTATGCCTTTGAAAGAGTTTGAATGGAAAAATATAATAAAAATATCTGAAAAAAATGGATAAATCTATTTTCTGGTTAGCTTCTTTCCCTAAAAGTGGAAATACTTTACTAAGATCTATTCTTTCATCATTATTTTTTACAAAAGATGGTAATTTTGACTTAGAAACTTTAAAAACTATTAATCAATTTGAAAGAACAGACAGGATATTAAAAAATAAAAAATTGTTTAATAATGATTTATATAATTTAAACAAAACTCCAATCTTATATAAATACATAAGATCTCTACAAACTAAAAAAGCTTTAGAATTAAAAGAGGATTTTACATTTTTAAAAACGCATAGTGGTCTTTTTGAAATTGGTGGAAATGCATTTACAAACAAAGAAAACACAAGGGGAATTATATATGTTGTTAGAGATCCTAGAGATGTTTGTATTTCTTGGAGTAAATACTTGGGGATATCAATAGATGATAGTATTGAAAATATGATTAGTGATTTTTCATCTTCTCCATGGGCCGAACCTGATAAAGAAATATTTGAAGATAAACATAGGCCAAAATATTTATTAAGTAGCTGGGAAAAACATGTTCAATCATGGACTTCTATTAATTGGGATGTTCCTCTAAAAATTATCAAATTTGAAGATATGGTATATGATAAGAAAAAAATACTTTATGAAATAATTGAATTCTTTGAAAAAAATTATAACTTTAAGTTTCAAGACATCAAAAGCAGAGTAAATAATATTTTAATTTCCACAGACTTTAAAAAATTAAAACAAGAAGAGAAATCTAAAGGTTTTTTTGAGAGTAGTGGTAATTCTAATTTTTTTTCAGTTGGAGAAAAAAATCAGTGGATAAATAAACTTGAAAAAAAACAGATTGAAAAACTTGAGAATAAGTTAGGACATATAATGAAAAGATTTAATTATAAATTAAATGTTGAATTTTAAATTTTAAACAATTAAGTTTATCATATGAAAATAAAACAAGAATGGATAGATGATGCAAAAATTAACAGTTCTGAATACACATCAATGTATAAAGACTCAGTTCAAAATAATGATGCTTTTTGGAGCAAAGAAGCAAATAGAATTGATTGGCATACAAAATTTAATAAAGTAAAAAATGTTCAATATTCAAAAAAAGAAGTAAGTATAAAATGGTTTGAAGATGGTAAGTTAAATATTTCTCATAATTGTGTTGATAGACATGCAAAAGAAGATCCAGATAAAATTGCTATAATCTGGGAAGGTGATGATCCAAATGATGTAAAAAAAATTACATACAATGAGCTATTATTAAATGTTTGTAAAACTGCAAATGTTTTAAAAAAAATAGGAGTAAAGAAGGGTGATAGGGTAACAATTTACCTAACCATGATACCAGAGCTTGCTTACGTCATGCTTGCGTGTGCAAGAATAGGAGCAGTACATTCAATAATCTTCGGAGGTTTTTCTGCAGAATCAATAGCTGGAAGAATTCAAGACTGCAACTCTGAATTTGTGATTACTTCTGATGAAGGGGTAAGGGGAGGAAAAAAAATACCCCTTAAAGAAACAGTTGATAAGGCGCTTGAAACTTGTCCGCAGGTAAAAAAATGTTTGTTAATTAAAAGAACTAATAAAAAAATTAATCTTATAGAACATAGAGATGTTTATTTAGATGATCTTATAAATGGTGTTAGCGATTTTTGTGAGCTGGAAGTTATGAATGCTGAAGATCCATTATTTATTTTATATACATCAGGTTCTACAGGTAAACCAAAAGGAGTTATGCATACCACTGGAGGGTATATAGTCTATGCTTCTATGACTCACGAATATATTTTTAACTATAAAAACGGGGACATTTATTGGTGTACAGCTGACATAGGATGGATCACGGGACATAGTTATGTTATTTATGGTCCACTATCAAATGGTGCTACTACCTTAATGTTCGAAGGTGTTCCAAATTATCCAAATTTTTCTAGGTTTTGGGAAATAATAGATAAACATAATGTGAATATTTTTTACACAGCACCTACTGCAATAAGAGCATTAATGAGAGAAGGTGATGAACATGTGACAAAAACAAATAGATCTTCTTTAAAACTTCTTGGTACTGTTGGTGAACCTATAAACCCAGAGGCATGGAAGTGGTATTATGAGATACCAGGGAATTCAAATTGTCCGATTGTGGATACTTGGTGGCAGACAGAGACTGGGGGAATATTAATATCACCACAGACAGGTGCTATTGAAATGAAACCTGGGTCAGCATCCAAACCATTTTTTGGAATTGAGCCATGTATTGTTAATAAAGAAGGAGAAGAATTAGAAGGTGAATGTGAGGGTATGTTGTGTCTAAAAAGATCTTGGCCGGGTCAAATGAGAACTGTGTATGGTGATCACAAAAGATTTATTCAAACATATTTCTCACAGTTTGATGGAAAATATTTTACTGGTGATGGTTGTAGAAGAGATCAAGATGGATATTACTGGATAACAGGGCGTGTTGATGATGTTATTATTGTTTCTGGTCACAATTTAGGAACAGCTGAGATTGAAAGTGCATTTGTTTCACACTCAAAAGTTGCTGAAGCAGCAGTCGTGGGTTATCCTCATGAAGTTAAAGGTAATGGATTATATTGTTACGTGTCTTTAAATGCCGGTGAAGTTTCATCAAACAGCTTGTCAAATGAATTAAAAATGACTATTCGAGAAAAGATTGGTCCGATTGCAACTCCGGACTTTATTCATATAACTTCAGGGCTTCCAAAAACAAGATCAGGTAAAATTATGAGACGAATATTAAGGAAGATAGCTTCTAACGATTTTAAAAATCTTGGTGATACTTCAACTCTGGCAGATCCAAGTGTTGTTGATGATTTAATAAATAATAGAAAAAATAAATAATTATCTAGGTTCCCAATGTTTAAGACATCTTGGCTCATAAATATTTGCAGCACCAACCTGAGTTCTCTCTCCGCCTTCCTCTTTTCTATAAGTTTTAGTTGCTTCAATTCCACACACATTACAAAAACCATATATTTTCAATATTTTGTCAGATAAACCAAGTAGCATCGAAGATGTTTCCCATGGCTTACCTCTAGAATCTTGATCAAGACCAGCACAGACAACGTCTATTCCAGCATTTAAAATATCTTCGACGTTTTTAATTGTACTTGACGTGTCCATAAACTGGATTTCGTCTAAGAAAACAACGTCAACATTATCTTTAGTAAATATAAATTTCTTTAAAGTAGACTCCCAATCAGTCATTGGATAACAATCGTGACTCAGATCGTTATGCGTTATAATTTTTTCATTCGAATATCTATTGTCTATACTGGGTTTAATAACGATAATTTTTTTATTTTGGTGTTTTGCCCATAATATTCGTTTTAACAATTCACTTGTTTTTCCGGCAAACATTGCACCCACTATAGTTTCTAGATTTCCTCTCATAAAAATAACATTTCTTTTAAAAGATCTATATTACATTTAAAATTAAAAGTAATTAAATAGATTATAATTTAATGAATAATGGCATCAAAATTAGAAAACAAGTCTATAATATTTTGTATGATATTTATAATTTAAATGAAAATTACGATAATTTGCTAATTAAATATAAAATCTACAAATTAAATAAAAGAGATATTGCTTTCGTAAACAACGTTTGTTTGAATACGATGAGATATTATTTTCACACACAAAAAATTTTAAAAAAATATATAATCAAAAAACCCAAAACAAGAGAAAGAATTTTATTTTGTAGTGCTATTACTCAAATAGTTTTTTTAAATTTTAAAGACTATGGGGTAATAAATAGTACAGTAGAAATTTCAAAAAGCTTAAATATGTATCCCGGATTTTTTAATGCAACTTTAAAACAAATTTCGAAAAATAAAAAAAATCTCAAGAATACATTAATTGATTATGAAGATTTACCAGATTGGTTTATACAAAAAACAAAAGACTTATCTGAATTAGAGAAGAATGAATTCTTGAAAAATTTTTATGTGGAACCTGATCTACATTTAGTTTTTAAAAACAATAAATCATTGCTAGAATTTGAAGAGGAATTAACTTTAACGTCTAAGGTTTCAGGTTTTCTTAAAACAAAGATAAAAGTTGAAGAAATAGATTCTTATTATGATGGCAATTGGTGGGTTCAGGGTCTATCATCTTCATTTCCCTTAAATAATGTAAGTGAAGATTTAATTTGTAAATCTTGTTTCGATATGTGTGCTGCCCCTGGTGGAAAGTCTTTTCAAGTACTATCAAAAAATAAAAATATTGTGTTAAATGATAAAAGTAAGAAAAGAATTAAAATACTAAACAATAATTTGAAAAGATTAAGGTTTAGACCAGATGTATTAAATATAGATATAACCAGAGATCAACACAAAAATAAGTATGATTTCATAATTATTGATGCACCTTGTTCATCAGTTGGAACAATAAGAAAAAACCCTGATATTTTATTTAAAAAAAATCAAAGTAACTTTAACATATTGTTAAAAACCCAGAGTTTAATGCTAGAGAAGGCTGCTTCAATATTAATGAATAATGGAACTATACTTTATATGGTTTGTTCTTTCTTAAAATTAGAGACTGTAGATCAAATTGAAAAATTTATAAAGAAATACAAAAATTTTCATATTGATGAGTTTAGTTTAAAAGACGAGAATTTACATTATAAAAGCTTATTGAAGAATAAATATATGCTTACAGTACCTACGAAGATAAAAGGATTTAATGTTGATGGCTATTTTGCTATCTTATTAAAAAAAACAAAAAATGAAATACCTAAATAGATTTATATTTGTTTTTATTTTTTTAAGATTTTTCAATTTTAAAAAAAATTTCTCTTTTAATGATTTAAATTTTAAAATGTTAGATTTTACAAATTATAAACAGATTAAAACTTTTATTTTTAAAAAAGATTTTTTTAAATTGAAAATGAAGAATGTTCAAAATTTTGATTTTCTTCATTTTTCTCAAAACTTAGGAGGGAAAACAGGTATAGAATTATCAAGAAAATCAATCTTAAATTGGTATCATATTAACAAATTTAAAATATATTATCCATGGACAGGTGATTTATCTTCAAAAAGATTAATAAATATTTTGTATAATTATGAATATATTATTTCTTCATCAAATAACTTAGAGAGTAAGAATATAAACAAAATTATAATAACACATATGCATAGGTCAATATATGATTTCAAATATAAAAGAATTGATGAGATTACATCATATGATTTAATAGGCAGCACTTTGTCTTATTTTATATTAGGTAAAAAAAATAAAATTGATATTAATTTTTTAATTAAAGTTATAAAAAATAATATTGATAATTTAGGTGTCCACAAAAGTTATAATATTTTAGAACATGTAAAATTTTTGAATAATCTTAATGAATTAAAAAATATTTTTTTATATTTTAACTATCGCGTTTCAGAAAAATTGGATGAAATTTTACTTAAAATGACATCAATATTAAATGAATATTTTCATAAAGATGGTTCAATACCTCTATTTAATGGAGCTAACAATAATTATAACAAAGTCATTTATACAGCTATAAATAAAAATGAATATTTAAAATCAAGAGATTTTTCAAATACTAAAAATGGACTTGCTTTTTATAGTGATAAAAACTTAAAATTGTTTTTTGATGTAGTTCAGCCTAATAAATACAAGGTATCAGAAGGTTTGAGTGCTGGAACTTTATCATTTGAATTGAGTTGTATTAATGAAAAATTAATTACTAATTGTGGTGCGTCTGAAAGTTCTGGAAAAAACCCTGAATATTTAAGATATAGTGCAGCACACTCAACGATAATACTTCAAAACACTAATATAAGTGAAATTAGAGAAAATACTAACCATATAAAATTTCCCCAATCAGTAACCTTTGAAGCAAATAAACTAGATAAAAAAATTATACTCGAGGGATCACATAATGGGTATCAAAAAAAATTTGGAAAAATTATAAAGAGAAAAATTGAATTGATTGTTAATGAAAATAAAATAATAGGAGAAGACTCAATAATTTCATCCAAAAACACAGTTGAAAGAACAATATTTCATATTAGATTTCATCTTGTCGATGGAGTGTCATTTAATTTTACAAATAACAAAAAGAATGTAATTCTTAAAACAAGAAATAATAACATGTGGCTATTCAAAAGTAAAAATTCACTAGTCGTTGAAGATAGTATTTTGGTTGATAATAATAAGACTGTTACAACAAAACAAATTGTTATTAAAGGTATAACAAATAATATTAAGGAAATTAATAAATGGTCTCTAGAAAAAATATGAGTGGTAAATATGCATTGATTTCTGTTTTTAATAAATCAAAATTAAAATATCTATGTCAACATTTAAAGAAATATGATTATAAATTTATATCAACTGGATCAACTTGTAAAAAAATAAGATCCTATGGTTTTAAATGTAGTCAAATTTCTAATATTACAAAGACTAATGAAATGTTAGATGGAAGGGTTAAGACAATAGATCCAAAATTATATACATCTATACTTTACAAAAGAAACAATAAAAATCACTTAAAGCAATTTTTAAAACTAGATATACCTGAAATAAATTTAGTTATTGTAAATTTCTATCCTTTTTCAAAATTTAAAAATAATACATCTGAAGAAAAAACTATTGATATGATTGATATTGGTGGACCTAGTATTATGAGGGCCGCTGCAAAAAATTACAAACACATAACTTCAATTTCAGATATTAAAGATTATAAAAAATTATTAGATAATTTAAAAAAAAATAAGGGTTCTACAGATATTTCTTTTCGAAAAGAAATGTCAGCTAAGGTATTTGAAATTACCTCAAAATATGACGAATTAATTAATAAATGGTTTAATAGAGATGTTTTAGATAATCAAAAAATTACTTTAAGATATGGTGAAAACCCAAATCAAAATGCATTTCTTTTAAATAAAAAAATAGATCTTGATTTAGATTCCCATATTAGGAATAAAAGCATAAGTTATAATAATATCTTAGATGTAGATAGTGGATTTAAATGCCTAAATGAGTTTACTGAACCTACTTGCATTATTATAAAACATAATAACCCCTGTGGTGTAGCATCAGCAAAATCAATAAGTTTAGCTTTTAAAAAATGTTATGAGAGTGATGATAAAAGTGCTTTTGGTGGAGTTGTATTATTAAATAAAAATATTAATAAAGAATTAGCACAAGTAATAACAAAATTTTTTTTTGAAATTATTGTCGCTCCAAATTATGATAATGAAGCTCTAAAGATTTTTTCAAAGAAAAAAAGACTAATTTTATTGAAATCTAAAAATATGAAAATATCCTCAAGTGAATTTAAGTCAACAATTTTTGGAACTGTACATCAAAAGAAAAGCCAAACTAGGATAAATACTAAGTTTTTAACTCATGTTGGTTATAAAAAATTATCAAAGAAATTTTTAAATGATCTTATATTTTCGCTTAAAGTTGTGAAACATGTTAACTCCAATGCAATTGTTCTTTGTAGTAATAAGCAAACCATAGGCATTGGGATGGGAAAAACAAATAGAGTAGATTCACTAAAAGATGCAATAAAAAATTATAAAAAAAGATTTAAAAATAAAGATTTTGTTTGTTCCTCTGATGGATTCTTTCCATTTACAGATGGAATAAAACTACTTAAAAAAAATAAATGTAAAGCATTAGCTCAACCATCTGGGTCTATTAATGATAAAAAGATTATAACGTTTTCAAAAGATAATAAGATATCATTATATTTTACTAAAGAAAGGCTTTTTAAACATTGAAAATTGATAACAAAGTTCCCCTATATGTAAAAGAGCTGATAAAAAAATATCCGAAAATAACTAGTGGTAGAAAAAATTTTAAAAAAAATAATTTGAAATTAGTAAATACTTTAAATTTGATAAAAAAATATTTTAAAAAAAGTTAGTAATTAAATTTATTAATCCATTTTCTTAGCTTTGATTTAGATTTTCTAACTTTTTCGTAGTTGCTCCAACGACCTATAGATGATGCATATAATGGATTTATAACCTGATTATAACTTGGTGTTGATATTTTTTCTCTCTTTTTTGCTGTAATGTAAAATTTTTCCAATTTTTTTTCATAGTTTAATCCCAAGAATTTTAATAGTAACATAACTTGGTTAGGAAAATCATTAACTATATTTTCATATTTTATTAATATTTGATCTAATTCTAAATGCTTATTATAAAAATCAAATAAATTGAGTACCTCATTATAAAAGTTAATAGTATCATCCAAAGTTAAGAAGTTTACCATTGCATCATTCATCTTAAATGAACTAAAAAAACAACTAGTTACGACATCGCACGGATGCCTTAATGCTACAATTATTTTTGCAGAAGGAAATATACACTTGATAAAACCTAGTTCTATCATTGATAATGGAAATTTATCTATAATAATTTTTGCTTCATCTTCTTTTGAGCTTATTATTTTTTTATAATAATTATTTCTTATATAATCTTTTTGTTTTTGATTTATATTTAGTATTGATGTCAAATCATTATTATTACTCTTAAAAAATTCATGACGTAGATCTAACAAAAAAGGTTTTTCCTCTACGACTTTAATTTTTGAATGTGTTCTAAGTATTGTGTCTAATAAAGTTGTACCTGATCTAGGGAAGCCTACTAAAAAACATAATTTACTATCTTTTTGATAACTTAAATTATTATTAATAAAATCTACATTATCCTTATTATAAAAATTTTTATATTTAGATATTGTCATCAAAATATTATTTTTTTCATATTTGTTATTTTCGTTTAAATTTTTGATTATATAATTTTTCTTATCATTAGCTTGAAAAGCTTCTTTATAATGACCTAATTTTTCAAAATTTCTTGTTTGTAGTCCATAAATTTTTAGTAAAATATTTTTATCTTCAGCAAAAAATGCTGATAAATTATTTTCATGAAGTGTTGATTGCGAATTTTGAAAATTGTTATTTCTGCTTAGTAGAATAGACTTGTATAGTTTTATTATATTTATGTTGTATATTTTGTAAAATATTTTTGACCCATCATTAATTAAATTTTCAAGTTTTTCTAATCTATTAGTACTCTCATATAAGTCAAAAAGCTTGTGGTAACTTTTAAAAAAATATTTGTCACATTTAATGGATTTTAAATAACTTCCAATTGCTAAATTATGATTTTCCTCATACTCATAGTATTTGCCTTGTACATAATATAAATATTTTTTTTCAATAAAATAATTAGGCGATTTTAAATTTGTAATTTTAAATAATTTTAATAAATCTTTTTTAATTTTTATATTAAATAATATTTTAGCTGCTTGGTTTGCGATGTTTTCATTAAATTTATTATGAGAAAGATACTCTAGTAATATGTTATAACTATCATAAGTTTTTTTTTGAACATAATAAACATTTGATAAGTTAATATAGGCCTCATATTTTTTTTTATTGCAATCTATGGCTTTTAAAAAACATATTTCAGCTTTATTAAAATACGAATTATTTGCAAATTTAATACCCTCACTTATGTAATTTGAATAATTATCAATGTAGTTTTTGCTTTTTTTATTCATTTACTATTTACTTGAAAAATTTAAAATATATTTTGTTTATTATATTCATAACGTTATGTCAGATCCTAATCTTTTTTTTCCTACACCTGTTTGGGTATCAGAAATAGATAATTATAAAGAAATTAACGAAAAGATATATTTGTATATAAAAAATTTACAAAATAATGATGATAAAGGCTTAATAAAAAGTAATGTAAAGGGTTGGCATTCAAAAGATTTCGATATGAAAGAAAATGAAGTTGTTGAATTTATAAACTTAATATCTCCTAAAATTGCTAAACTTATTCAAGATATGAATTGGGATGTTGTTAATCAAACTGCAAAAATTACAAGTATGTGGTCAATTATTAATATTGGAGGAGCTTCTAATGTAAGACATCACCATGGCAATAGTGATATTAGTGCAGCTTATTATGTAAGGGCCCCAAAAAATTGTGGTGAAATTGTTTTCTACGATCCTAGACCAGCGCCAGTATTTTCACATCCGAATTCAAATAATGCGAATTCACTTAATGCAATGGTAAATTCAGTTAGTCCAGTTGAAGGTTGTCTAGTAATGTTTCCAAGTTATCTTGATCATTCAGTAAATGCAAACGAAAGTGATAAAGAGAGAATCGTAATCAGCTTTAATCTAAAATTAATTAAGAATTAGTTTTAACAATTTTATTGAGATTAGATAAATTTTTACATTTATATCTATACTTATACCTTTTTCCATAACCCCACTCAGCAAAAATAAAATCTATTTTTGAATTTTTTGCAGTCAAATAATCTATATGTGTATCACCAATATAAACACATTGATTTCTATTAACATTTAGTTTTGAGATTATAGAATTAATTTGATTTGGGTGCGGCTTACCTTTTACATCATCATTATTACACTCTACATAAGTAAATAATTTAAATGTATCATTAAGAAATTTTTTAGTTCTTATTTTATCCTTTGAAGTGACAATATTTAAAATAAAATTATTTTTTTTTAACATCTTTAAGTTATTTTTCGTATACGCAAAGTAATTAATAGCATTTATATTT
>MDTG01059815.1_pt1 | contig 11421 bp, 8 predicted proteins | sample 811421 | NCBI WGS metagenome assembly MDTG01 (sample SAMN05326645, study PRJNA326480) | marine metagenome | isolation source: seawater | place: Pacific Ocean: South East | collected 2011
ATAGTCTTCTTTACCCCCTCCAAAGTATTCTGATGCCATCGAAGCATTCCATCGCTCTCTTAAATGATACATTCCCCAATATTCGCTGTTAATGTAAACATGTACGAATCTTCCGTGGGGTGCTATATTTCCCATTTCTAGCATGCTGTCATCTGTAAAGCGGTTGGACATGTAGGCTCCTCTGTCAATCATATCATGAGAACCAGATCTTAAATTAATGCTATCAAATTCCTGAGCAGGGGGATTTTCATATTCGAAACCATCGAAGATTGGGAATCTAAGTTTAGTGGTTCCATACTCACCACGAAAATATATTCTAAATGACTTCTTGGAGAAGTTTGTAAAATAACCACCGTAATGTGTTACTCCGGCGTTCTCTTGAAATCCTTTTTTACCGTCCGGAAAAATCATTTCTATTGATAGAGCTTTTTCATCCTCTGTGTTAAGTCGGCTAGGAGATTCCAATGAAAGGGAGATGGAAGGGATCCCTTTTAAGGCGTCAATCATTAATGGTTTGTATCTAGCATTTTCGGTTATGCTATCGCTCATATTTCGTTGCTGAATAACGTCTTTGGCAAAGACATATGTGTTCGTATCAATGTTGGTTGGGGAGTAACCTGATTTGAATGCTATGGCTCTAACTACTGTGGTTTTATCGATAGTTATTGGGTTAGAGTATACTTCTCCCTTCGTTTCGGATGGAGGTGAACCATCGAGGGTATATCTAATTTGAGCGCCCTCAGTTTTAGTGGTGATTTCTAGTTCGAAAGGATCTTCATAGAACCCCCTGTTGAAACTAAACTTGGTGTCTTTTACTAATCCTTTGATTATTGTCTTGTTTATTGAGTTTGGAGTAGGGGACAGGAAATAACCATATTCCGGTGTCTCGATATTCGTTTTTTTTGCTTTAATTTCTGGTGATACCAAAAAGTCTGAACTGTTAGTCGATCCATTTAATCCGTGAATTGCAAGAATGTTTTCACCATCATTAAGAGGTGCAGATATAGGATAATCAAAGAAAGTTATCGCATCGTTTTCATTGGATCTATTAGAGGTAGACTTTGAATCCCACTGAGGATTATCAGGTGCACTTTCAGAGTGTATTTCTTTTTCATTTAAGTATGCAATGAACCCATCTTCCCATTTCATTCTAAGGACTAGATCACTGATTCCTCTTGGGCTTTCCACAGTAAATGGGACCCTGATGAAAATTGATGAATTGTTGCCGCGCATTTCTGAGTTAACGTCTCCACCCTCACCAATATGTGGAATGTATTTTGTTGTGTTATCATATCCAATTCCAGTGCGCCCTTCTTTCCATTCAGAATCATCGAATGCGTTGCTAAACCAACCATTAATTGGACCTTCGGGCACTTTCGATTTAGCTTGATTTCCTTCGCGCAAAAGAAAAATTTCAGTGGGCTCAGCATATCCCTCTCCATAGGAAACGTCTTCGAATTGTTCAGGGTATTCTATGAATTCACTAGCGATTGTTATACCGTCAGGTTTGACCAGAGCGAGGTAGCCCCCTGATGAGTCTAGTTTAAAATTGGTGTGAAGGTCTTCATTAAGGTCGGTCTCATCTTTTCCAGAAGCGAAAATAAGAACGTAGCCTTCGTCACTAAAGTTTATAGGTGGAACTTTCCATTTTGTTAAGATTTCTGGATCATCTGTTAAATAGTAACCTCCTAAATCACCATTTTCTTCACTAGTATTCCATATCTCAATCCAATCGCTATTTTCATTATCCGAGTCTTTAATCCCTTTGTTATTGTTGGTGAGGAATTCGCTAATTAATGCGGTGCTGACGGGTTCAGATAAAAGAACACCTTCGCACAAAAACAGGGCCAGTAGTAAGAGAATATATTTTCTTACTTTAATCATGTAATTCATCGTAAGTTTATGATGTAATTACCAACCGGCTCCTTTGACTTTGGTTTGGATTCTGCAAATGTACATATCGGCAGTCAAATAAAGTACTGTTCCGTCATTACCCCACCCGCAATTGGCAGTTTTTTCTCCAGTACTTATTCGCCCTAAGAGTTTGCCCTCTGGATTAAATACCAATACGCCACCAGGACCAGTAGCCCATATATTTCCTTCTTGGTCAACTTTGAGGCCATCGGGTAGTCCCGGTAATTTACCAACATTTTCTGTAGCATCATAGAAAATTTCACCATTACCGAGAGTTCCGTCAGCTTTAACTGGAAATTTTTTCCATATGGCTGACTTAGGGTCTGATTGGGCGACATAAAGTATTTTCTCATCGGGAGAGAACGCTATTCCGTTAGGACGTGTCATTTCTTTTGTCAGCAGTGTTAATTTTCCATTCTTTGATAATCTGTAAACTCCACAAAAATTTAGCTCTCTCCTTGGGTCGTTGTATCTATTGGGTAGACCATAGGGTGGATCAGTAAAATATAAGTCCCCGTTAGAATGATAGCAGGCATCATTTGGGCTGTTTAATCTTTTGCCATTGTAATTGTCTACTAGAGTCATCTTACCTCCAGCTTTAGTTAATACAGAAATTCTTCGGTCTCCATGTTCACAGCTAACTAGTCTACCCTTAGGGTCTAGGATTAAACCGTTACTTCCAGGTTCATTGCCATAATTACTTGCTCCAGTATAACCTGATGGTTTTAGAAATAAATCAACTCCAGAACCTTCTCTCCACTTCATTACAGAATTTCTAGGAATATCAGAGAATAAAAGATGCCCCCCTTTATCGTCCTTTATCCATACAGGACCTTCCGCCCAAACAAATCCATCGCCGAGGACTTCGATCTTAGCATTCTCATCGATGAGTTGGTTAAGTTCAGGAGACAATCTTAATACTTGGCCAATGGTTGGGAAATTTTTTGTATCGATTGTGCTTATAGCAGGAGTTGATGCACTTTGAGAGAAAAGAGCCTTTATTCCAAATATAAAGAAACAAAGAGATAAGTGTGTTTTCATAATTAAAACATTAGACTGTTAGGTAGCGTGATGAAAGAAAAACTATAAGTTTTACAATAATCGTCTCCTCATAATTAAAGACTTAGCAAAAATCCTTGTAGTAAATGATGATATGTTGTTGGTTAGATTCTCTAAATTTTTAAATGGCATTAGATATCAAAGGCAAGAAAGCTAGCGGCGAAATAGCTAATGAGCCCAAACAAAAAAAAGAGAAGGTAACTTTTTTAAAAAACACCAAAGGCTCTAAGTGCCTTTCATTTTTTATTTCTCTACTATTTAATGCTGGAGTATTGCTGCTGTTAATGCTGGTAAGTGTCACTGTCTTAAAGCAAGAGGTAATAGAGTTGGTTTTGGAGTCAGGACAGACCAAAAAATATACTAAAAATACTAAGGTCCGTTTTCAAAAGTTGAAACAACCTAAACCGAAGCCTGCAAATACATCTAATGCTGCACGGGTTATTTCATCTGTTAAGTCCTCTAATGATGCAGTGTTTGTAATTGAAAATGATAGCAAAATTCAAGATTTTGGTATTGGAGATGGGTGGGGTAAGGGTGCAAGTTTTGGGTCTGGTCAGAAGGGTGGCAGTATAGGTTTTTTTGGCTCGAGGTCGGTTGCTGAAAGAGTAGTTTTTATTGTGGACGTTTCTGCTTCTTTATCTAAAACACAATTTTTTATGATAAAAAAAGAATTGAGTAAATCCTTGGATCGGCTAGCTCCTTCTGTTGAGTATCAGGTTATATTTTTCTCAGGTCCAGCGTGGTTTGCGTCAGATGATCAAAGTGTAAAAAATAAAATCCACACAATTATTCACAAGGGCAAAGAGTATGTATGGAACACTCAAGGGGGAGCTAATAAATATTATATAGAGTCTGGAGAAGAATTATATACATCTGAATGGTTAATTGCGACTCAAAGTAACATCAAGAAGACAGCCCGCCGAATCGATTCTGTAAAGAAGTCTTACGGAACCGATTGGAGGCACCCTTTAAAAATGGCATTGAATCTTAAGCCTTCTCCTGAAGTCGTTTATTTTCTCACTGATGGGGTCGTTGGAAATGGAAAACAGGCAGTCGACGAAATTATTAAAGTCAACAAGAGGGGGCCAAAAGCGAAGATTTTTACAATCTCAATGATGCAGCCTAGAGCTGAAGATTTATTGAAAGAACTAGCCGATAGATCTGGAGGAGATTTCTCTGTTGTAATGGAAGATGGTGATATCAAGAGGGAGAATAAGAAAAAGAGATAGTATTTTTAAATACTATTCTTTATCGTCGTCTTCCTTGGTTGATTTGATATAAATTTCTCGTAGCTGTTTAAAGTCAACTGAAGATGGGCTCGAGGACATAAGGTCAATGCCTCGATTGTTCTTAGGGAAAGCTATAACTTCTCTTATGCTTTCTTCGCCAGCTATTAGCATGACAAGCCTATCGAAACCTAGAGCTACACCACCATGAGGGGGGGCTCCAAAGCTAAATGCATCAAGTAGATGCCCAAATTCCTGCTTAGCCTGATCTTCATTAATGCCAAGTGCTGAAAACATTTTGCTTTGAAGAGAGCTTTCATGAATTCTAATTGAACCTCCTCCAATCTCATTTCCATTTAAGACAACGTCATAAGCTTCAGCTCTGATATCACCAAATTTTGATTCATCATCAAGGAGGTGTTGGTCTTCCGCCTTGGGTCTTGTAAACGGATGGTGAACGGCATTCCACTTTCCAGTTTCATTATCAATAGCAAGTAGAGGGAATTCAGTAACCCATAGAAAATTTAATGAATCGTTATCTTTTGTGAGTTCTAAGTACTGAGAGCATTCTAAGCGGATCCTTCCAAGAACTTCACATACTGTTTGCCAATCACCAGCACCAAACAGAATGAGGTCGCCTTCCTCAATGGACATCGCTTCAGTTAATGATGCTTTTTCTTCTTCTGAAAAGAATTTTACTATAGGTGATTTCCACTCGCCATCTTCTACTTTAATGAAAGCTAGACCTTTTGCGCCATGGAGTTGAGCTGTCTCTGTAAGATGATTCATCTGGCCGGTTGTGACACAGGCAAAGTTCTTGGCATTAATGGCTTTCACCTCGCCTCCATCCTTTATAGCTCCACTGAAAACTTTAAATTCACTTTTAGAGAAGACTTCATTAAGACCAATAAGTTCCATTCCAAATCTAGTATCAGGTTTATCACTCCCGAAACGTTCTAATGCTTCCTTGTAGGTCATGCGAGGAAATGGGAGATTGATAGAAGTGTTGATTGATTCAGTGAAACACCTTGATAAAAGCCCCTCAATTAATCCTATGATGTCTTCAATTGTTATAAACGATGCTTCGATATCAACCTGTGTGAATTCTGGCTGGCGATCTGCTCTTAAGTCTTCATCTCGAAAGCATCGAGCAATCTGAAAGTATTTTTCTACACCGGCAACTTGAAGTAATTGTTTGTACTGCTGAGGAGCTTGAGGTAAAGCATAAAATTTCCCAGGGTTTAGTCTAGATGGAACGAGGAAATCTCTGGCTCCTTCAGGTGTGCTTTTACTTAGAATAGGTGTTTCAATCTCAAGAAAATCGGCCTCATCTAGGAAGTCTCTGCAAGATTTTGCAACTCTATGTCTTATTTTGAGGTTGCGAGACATCCGCTCCCTTCTTAGATCAAGATACCGATGCTTCAGTCTAAGGTCTTCGTTTGACAGTTCTTTGTCGAGTTGAAATGGTAGAACTTCAGAACGGTTAATGACTTCCAAGGCGTTGGCTACTAGTTCTATTTCGCCAGTTTCAATGTTTGGGTTAACTGTGGATTGTCCTTCTATTTCTGGTCTTTCTGATACGATTCCCGTGACTCTTACTATGTCTTCTTGTCTAAGACCATGAGAAATTTTGGCTGCTTCAGCATTCTCTTCACTTCTGAATACGGATTGGGTGATTCCCTCTCGATCTCTAATATCAATAAAGATGACACCGTGATGATCTCTTTTGGTGTTAACCCACCCAATAATCGTGGCAGTCTGACCAATATGATCTTTACGTAATTCGTTGCAATTGTGGGTGCGCATTTTAGGTGGTATTTTGGAGATTAGGAAATCAGAGGATGTTCGATTGGTGCTTTTTGTATCTTCTCTACTAAGTTGATTATTTCGTCAACTTCAACCTCTTCTTCACTTCTATTTAATAAATCCTTTACCTTAACTTTAGGGTATTCACTTCCAATAACTATGGCAGACCTCACTTTAAGGTGTTCAGCATTGTTAAACTGCTTACCTACATTTAATTTAGTTAGAGGGTAGATTGTCTTATAGCCATTTTGACGAAGTCTTTGGACAACTTTCATTGCTTCAGGTCTTTTTGCTTCATCAGCGATGATAACATAAGCATCAGAGCAATCAGTCGTTGCTAGGTGATTTAATAATTGTGCGTTAGCCTTTTTTGTACTTTTTATGAAATCAGAAATGACAACATCACCCATGGCAAATCCGCAAGCAGGTAAGTCGGTCGCTCCATCGCTTATGACAGAACATAATTTATCATACCTACCTCCTCCTGCGACAGCCCTCATATTTTTCTTAGTATCGAACACCTCAAAAACTGTTCCAGTGTAATAGGCTAAACCTCTGACTACATTTAGGTCAATTTTGACATACTCGGAAAGTCCACGCGCATTTAGATTGTCAATTATCGAACTGAAGTGTGAGTTGGACTTTGTGGAGTTAATAAAGTTTGTAACAGACTCAAGAGAGATATTAAGTTTTGCGAGCTCCTCCTCGGTTTTGTTCTGGCTTTGTCGGTCGAGCTTATCAATTATTTGTAGGAAATTTGAGTGAAGAGATTCACTGAGATTTATAGAATTAATAAAGTCTAACCATGCTTGACGGTCGCTTAATCTAATAATGAAGTCTTCCTTTGTGAATCCTAATGAAAGCATGATGTCGATGGCAAAAGAGATAATTTCTGCATCTGCCTCTTTTGATTCTTCTCCTAGAATGTCGGAATTTAGTTGATAGAATTCTCTTGTTCTTCCTTTTTGCGGTTTTTCGTATCGAAAAAACTGGCCGATTCCAAACCATCTCAATGGTTTTTTGTAATCTCGTTGCCTAGCCACAGCCATTCTAGCTAGGGTGGGGGTGAGTTCTGGCCTCATTGCTACGGACCGTTCACCTCGATCCTCAAAATGAAATAACTGAGTTAATATTTCTTCACCGCTCTTTTTTTTATATAATTCCGTGGGTTCAAGAATCGGACCATCGTATTCGTGAAAGCCATAAATTGCAGAAACTTCTCTCCATTTAGAAAAGATATAATTTCTTACTGCGCAATCTTCGGGGAAAAAGTCCCTAAAACCAGGCAATCTCTGTATATTTTCAGCCATTTCTTGATCTGTAGCCGTCAAAGTTGGATGATAAGCGACGAAATTCAACTGTTTTGAGAGATGAGCCAAACACAGCAAACTTCATTTTATATACCTCATGCTTAGTAAACTAAGGTTAAGTAATTTTCGATGCTTTGAGAAAATTGATTGTCTTTTGGATAATGAGACTACCATTTTTATAGGTGATAATGCTCAAGGTAAGACCACTATACTAGAGTCTGTGTGCCTTTTGATACGACTCCAATCACCAAGGACGAGTAAAATTAGAGATCAAGTAAAGATTGGGCAATCGAATTTGGCTGTTGAGGGGCTACTATCAGATAAAAAAGTTATATTCTCGATTTCGGGAAATAAACGTAAGATGCAGGTCCAAGAACAGACTTACATTAAGCGTAAAGATTATTTAAAAGAAACATCTCTAGTTGTTTGGATAGGTAATGATGACATTCTTATTTTAAGGGGAGGTTCGAATGAGAGAAGGCGGTATCTAGATTTCGGAGCATCACAGCTTAATGTCGCTTATCTAACAGCATTAAAGGCATACAAAAGAGCATTAAGGGCGAGAAACTTCTTACTAAAAAGAGATGCGTCTCCCAAATGGAATCAAATTAATCCTTATACTAAACTATTAATTGATAATGGAAATATTATTGCCGAAGAGAGGAGAAAATTAATTGAGCAGTTAAACAAGTTTGCTTCAGAATACCAGCTTAGTGTTAGTGGAGATAATGAAGAATTAGAAATCATCTATGATAGGTGTGGTGGTTGCGACCTTCCCAGTGCTTTTGATGAAGTTAGAAATGATGAGTCAAAACAGAGGCAGACTTTAATTGGTCCGCACCGGGATGATATTGTACTTCAAATTAATGGGATGGATGCATCAAAGTTTGCTTCTGAAGGTCAACAGAGAACTATTGTTTTGGCTTTAAAGATGGCTCAATCAGCAGTTTTGAAGAATGCTACAGGGAATGACCCATTATTGCTTATAGATGATATTTTTGGAGAGCTAGATAGCTCAAGGAGGAATAAATTTTTATCATCATTGCCAACCGGTTCACAAAAAATTATCACAACAACTAATTTAGATTGGCTAGCAGATTTTCAATTAGGTTCCTACAAAAAATATCTCATAGAGAATGGTTCCATAAAAAATTCAATCTAAGCATTTCAAAAATTATTTTTATTAAAATAATAATTTCAATAATCTATTGATTAGAAATATTACACTTCTAAAGTTCTTTATCTAATCGATGAAATTGCCCGGAATTTTTGTGAAGTTTGTTTGTGTAATATTATTATTGTTTTTGAATTCTTGCGCATTCAACTTGGTTAATCCTTTCAGCGAGAATTTAAGTCCTAACACCGCTCGGCATTATGACCCGAATTTGCCAGTGAGGACAGTAAGAACAACCTCCTACAGTCACCGTGAAAAAGAACTGGGTGGTAAGTATGGAGCACTTACAGCTTCAGGTAGACGAGTAAGGTACGGTCGATTGAGAAGCGCAGCAGCAGATTGGTCTCGGTATCCTTTAGGAACTAGATTTAAAATGGTTGGGCAGCCTCATGTTTATGTAGTTGAGGATTATGGAAGATCTCTAGTTGGAACAGGAACTATTGATATTTACAAGCCCACTTTAAAAATGATGCGCTCTTGGGGAACTAGGCATGTAAAAATACAAGTATTGGAATGGGGTAGTTATAAAGCTAGTAGTGAAATATTGAAAGGTCGTTTGCACTACGATCATGTTAGGAAAATGTATAACTCGATTAATGCTAAGTCCTAAGTGTGCTTATTAACAAAAAGGCATAAAAAGTTAATAGTCTAAAAATAGCTTATTAAGGGTATTTATGACAAAGAGTGAACGTGTCAATTGGGTGATGAATGAGCTTTCGAGTCTTTACCCAAAAACACCAATACCTCTTGATCATAAAAATGAATATACACTTTTAATTGCTGTATTGTTGTCAGCGCAATGCACAGATGAGCGAGTAAACAAAGTTACTCCAGCATTATTTAATTTGGCAGATAATCCAGAGAAAATGTCAAAGTTATCCGTGGCAACAATAAGAAAAATAATAAAGCCGTGTGGACTTTCACCAAAGAAATCAAAAGCAATTAAGGCGCTTTCAATTTTATTACTTAACAAGCATGATGGCCAAGTGCCAAGGAGTTTCGAGGAACTTGAAAATTTGCCTGGAGTAGGCCATAAAACAGCTTCAGTAGTGATGTCTCAGGCTTTCGGTGTTCCTGCTTTTCCTGTTGATACACATATCCACCGATTGGCTCAAAGGTGGGGGTTAACAAATGGTAGGAATGTTGCTCAAACAGAGAAAGATCTTAAAAGACTTTTCCCAATAGAAAAATGGAATAGCCTTCATTTACAGATTATTTTTTATGGGCGAGAGTATTGTTCGGCCAGAGGTTGTGACGGTACGGTTTGTCCAATGTGTCGTTCGCTTTACCCCAATAGAAAACGTCCGGTTATGACAAAAAAGGCCTAGCTGGTTAGCTAGATTATTTTGAGCCATTTGAATTTTCTGTACTTAAAATGAGAGTGTTATTTTCAAATCTGGCGCTATTAATTTTTTTTGTATAATTTGAAAATGATTCGTCATTTTTATACATCTCCAATTGGTCCTGAGTTGCCCACTTTTCAACTATCTTACTAGGCATGACTGAACCATTGCTTGGTTTGAGGCTTTTGACTCTTAAGAATACTCTGCCATCTAATACCTCGAGAGAGAGACCCATTTCTCCATTCCAGTACCGCCTGTCCTTCCAAGGTAAAAATTTACGAATCTTCCTTGAGCATAATACTTTTATTTCACCTTCATTACTTATGGATTTGAAAAAATACGCACCTTTTAGATCTGATAAGTAATTATTATTTGAAATGAGAATATTTATATCTTTGGGAGAGAGAGTAAGCTCTGAGTTATTTGGTTCTATTGAATCTAAATTTTTTCTAAAAGCATTGATTCTCAAATTAATTTCCTTAACTTCATTTTCAGTTCCTCTTTCTTCAGGTATTGAAATTGGTTTTTTGTCTGTATGAGGAAGTATTTCCTCTACTGTTCGTATACCCGTAAGTACTATATTAATTACTACCCCAATCATAAATGCAGATAGAAGACAAAAAATAATACACCCATATTTGACGCCTTTAGAGTCATTTTGATCAGAATGTATTTGTTTATCTCGTGAATCTATTGAGTCTTTACTAGTCATTCTTTAGTTTTAAATTTTACTAAATGTTTCATTTATATTTATTTCAATAATAAGTCTTTTTTCACATTAACCTCCATTTTCAATAAGTAATTTAAGAAATGCGTATTTTAGTAGCAATGTCAGGAGGAGTTGATAGTAGCGTTGCCGCCGCGCAGTTGATTGCAGAGGGGCATGATATTGCGGGAGCATACATGAAAAACTGGATTAATGAGGATAACATTACCGGTAATTGTCCCTGGCAACAGGATATTCAAGATGCTCGTTCAGTAGCAGAGCATTTGGGTGTTGATTTTCATGTTGTAAATATGATGCAAGAATACCGTGAAAGAGTGGTGCATTATTTGCTAGAAGGTTACCAGAACGGCGTAACTCCAAACCCTGATGTTATGTGTAATAGGGAAATGAAATTTGGAGTTTTTTTGGACTATGCTTTAAATAATGGATTTGATGCAGTTGCAACGGGTCACTATGCCCGTTTAAGAGTTAATGAGGATGGAACGAAGGACGTATTGTGTGGAATTGATCCCAATAAGAACCAAACATATTTTCTTGCATTGTTAAATCAATATCAAGCTTCTCGGGCAATTTTTCCTATAGGCCATTTACTAAAGAGTGATCTTCGTAAAGCTGCCCTAGACCTTGGTTTGCCTAATGCAAAAAAGAAAGACAGTCAGGGGATTTGTTTTATTGGTGAAATTAAAATGTCTGATTTTCTGAGTAATTATGTTCCAGATAATCCGGGAGGTATTGTTAACTTAGAAGGGGAAGTTATAGGTAATCATCGTGGACTTCACCTGTATACGTTAGGGCAGCGCAAAGGGATAGGAGTTCCCTCAAATGTATACAAAGAAGCCTATGTTGTTGTAGGTAAAAAAAT
>MDTG01088512.1_pt1 | contig 11421 bp, 11 predicted proteins | sample 811421 | NCBI WGS metagenome assembly MDTG01 (sample SAMN05326645, study PRJNA326480) | marine metagenome | isolation source: seawater | place: Pacific Ocean: South East | collected 2011
AACATAATATCATAAACTCTAATAAAATAATTTTTTTCAAGTAAAAGTGGAACAAGTATTCCTCCACAATATCCAGCGCCACCGGTTATTAGAATTTTTTTTAAATTTTTCATTTCAGTTGAGTTGTCCAATTTTTTAAATTATTCTAAATTATTATGTCAATATCTACAAGTCATAAAATAGCCGTTGTAACTGGTGGAGCTGGATTTATAGGAAGTCACATGGTTGATCTTCTTTTAAAAAAAAATTTCAAAGTAAGAGTAATTGATAATCTTTCGGGGGGAAGAGAAGAAAATTTAAATCATCACAAAGCAAATAAGAACTTAAAATTTTTTTTAAAAGATATAAGAAATTGTAAAATAACAGATGAAATATTTAAAAATGCAACAGTTATTTTTCATTTTGCTGGTATAGGAGATATTATACCATCTATCGAAAAACCCTGCGACTACATGGATGTGAATAGTCAGGGAACTATAAATATTCTTGAATGCGCAAAAACTAATGGAATTAAACACTTTGTATATGCCGCATCAAGCTCATGTTACGGTTTAGCCAAAGTTCCTACCGATGAAAATCATCCTATAGATACAAAATATCCATATGCTCTATCAAAGTATTTTGGTGAACAAGCAGTCTTGCATTGGGCTAACGTATATAATCTTAAAGCTAATTCTATCAGAATTTTTAATGCGTATGGTACAAGATCAAGAACTTCAGGAGCATATGGAGCGGTTTTTGGAGTTTTTTTGAAACAGAAACTTGCAAATAAATCTTTTACTGTTGTTGGAGATGGCGAACAAACCAGAGACTTTTTATATGTAACGGATGTTTGTTCTGCCTTTTATTCCGTATTTTCATCTAACTATCAAGGTGAAATATTCAATCTTGGTGCTGGAAAACCTCAATCAATTAATAAACTAGTTAAACTACTCAAGGGGACTAGCATTAGTATTCCAAAAAGACCAGGCGAGCCCGAATGTACGTGGGCAAATATTAAGAAAATCAAAGAGTTTACCAATTGGAAACCAAAAGTTTCTTTTGAAGAGGGTGTGAAGTTAGTTCTAAAGAATATTGATTATTGGAAAGATTCACCATTATGGGATGAAAATTCAATACATAAAGCAACTAATATATGGTTTGAGTTTATGGAGAAAAAAAATGGATGAAAAAAGTGAAAGTATCTTATCTAATAAGATTTTAAGTGTAGATGAAGTTAAAAAAATTATTGGCCCCTTCCCCAGAAATAAAAAAACTATACTTTGTCATGGAACGTTTGATATTGTTCATCCAGGACATATACGACACCTATTATATGCAAAGACACATTGTGATATTTTAATAGTAAGTATTACTTGTGATAATTTTAATTCAAAAACAAAGTATAGACCATTTGTTCCAGACTCATTGAGAGCTCTCAATCTGGCAGCACTAGAGATGGTTAATTATGTAATAATTGACCAAAATGAAAAACCACTTTCTCTTTTAAAGTTTTTAAAACCTGATTTTTTTGCAAAAGGGTTTGAATATAACAAAGAAAAAAAAAATCCTAAAACTGCTGAAGAGTTAGATATTCTAAAATCTTATGGAGGAGATATTATTTTTACTCCTGGAGATGTGGTTTACTCATCAAGTAGTATAATTGAAAATTCAGCTCCAAACCTTTCGATTGAAAAATTAGAATTATTAATGAAAGCAGGAAATGTAACCTTCGCTGATTTAAAAAAAACACTCAATAGTTTTACTGATATTAAAGTACATATAATTGGTGATACTATCGTAGATACTCACACTAATTGCTCAATGATTGGTGGAATGACAAAAACTCCAACAATGAGTATTAAATATGAAAATCAAGAAAATTTTATTGGTGGGGCTGCAGTTGTTGCCAAGCACATTAAATCTGCTGGTGCAAGCGTTGAGTTTACTACTGTGCTAGGCAATGATAATTATGCAAAGTTAGTTGTTGAAGACCTCAAAAAAAATAAAATTAAAATAAATCAAATCATTGATTCACATAGACCAACTACAAATAAAAATTCTATTATTTGTAATAATTATAGACTCTTAAAGATTGATACTTTAGAGAACAAAATTATTTCCGAACAAATTTTAAATAACATCCTAAAAATAATCAAATCGTCAAAAGCGGATATTGTGATTTTGAGTGACTTTAGACATGGAATTTTTAACAGATCAACTATTCCAAAAATTTGTGAATCTATCCCAAAAAAAACTTTTAAAGTTGCTGATAGTCAAGTTGCAAGTAGGTGGGGAAATATAACTGAGTTTCAAAAATTTGATTTGATTACCCCTAACGAAAGAGAGGCAAGATTTGCTTTAGGTGATCAAGATAGTCACATTAGGCCATTAGCAAGTCGACTCTATGAAAACACTAAATGCAAATTTCTAATCTTAAAGCTTGGAGAAAAAGGCGTACTGGGGCTAAGAAATAGAGATAAAAATGATCCAAGAAGATTAATAACGCTTGATTCTTTTTGTGACTCACCAATTGATCCAGTTGGAGCTGGTGACGCGCTTTTAGCTTATTCTTCATTGTCACTAAAAATTTCAAATAGTGAAATAATTTCAATTGTACTAGGTAATCTAGCCGCTGGTCTAGAATGTGAAAAAAATGGTAATATTGCTGTATCAAAATCGAAAGTATTAAGTAAGATTAATGAATTAGAAAAAAAAATAGAATTTTTAAATTGAGGATTAGAATTGAAAGTATTAATTGTTGGTTATGGCATTCAAGGTAAAAAAAGGGAAACTGTTGCAAAAAGTGATTGTGTTTGTATTGTTGATCCATTTTACGAAAAAGCAGATTTTAAAAATATTTACGACGTCCCGCTTCACTTATTTGACTCCGCGCTAATATGCACGCCAGACAATGTGAAAAATGAGATTATACTTTACCTTTTAAATAATAAAAAAAATATTCTTGTCGAAAAACCTTTATTGGACTCAAAAAAAATTAAACTAAATGATATTTATCAAGCTATTAAAAAAAATAATGTTACTTGCTATACTGCATATAATCACAGATTTGAACCGCATTTTATAAATTTTAAGAACTTTCTAGAGAAAAACAACTTAGGTAGAAATTATTTTTTAAGAATGTTTTATGGAAACGGAACAGCAAGATTAGTTAAAGAATCTCAATGGCGAGATAAACAAGGTGGAGTAGTAAATGATTTAGCTTCTCATATTCTTGACACATATTTATTCTGGTTTAAAAATAAAAGTATAACATTTAGAATTCTTCAAAATAATAGGTTTGAAAATAAATCAAGCGATCATATGATATTTGGATCCGATGACAAAATCAAAATATCAGCAGAAATATCAATGATAAGTTGGAAAAATAGTTTTTTTGCTGACCTATACTCAGAGAAAGGAAGCATTCATATTGATTCTTTATGTAAGTGGGGACCAAGCACTTTTACTACTAGGAAAAGAATTTTTCCTAGTGGAATCCCAAAGGAGAAAAAAAAGGTAATTATAAAAAATGATCCTACTTGGGAGCTCGAATATAAATATTTTAAAAAGATCTGTCTTAAGAAACAAAGTAATATTGAAAATGATATTTGGATTCAAAGTCAACTCAAATTATTAAATGCCGAACAGATAATTGCTTAATTTTTAATATAGTGTATGACGAAAAATAAAATAAGTTTTGTAGGAATGACTCATCTAGGTTTAAATATGGCTGTTGGGACAGCTATGAAAGGATTCAGAGTTATTTGCTATGACGAGGATATCAAATTAATAGAGAATTTAAATAAAAATAAATTACACATAAATGAACCTAATCTGGAAAAAAATATTAAAAAGTTTAATAATAATATATTATTTACTTCCGATCTGAAACAACTCAATAAGTCAGAAATTATATATATCTCACTTGATATAGAAACTGATAATAAAGGTAATAGTTGCCTTGAACCACTGAGAGCATTAATAAAAACTGTTGATATGAAAGTAAATAAAGACATAATTATGGTTTTATTGAGTCAAGTACATCCAACCTTCTCAAGAGAATTAAAGATTAAAAGAGAGTTTTATTATCAGGTTGAAACGTTAATTTTTGGAAAAGCTCTAGAAAGGGTGATTGAACCTGAAAGAATTATAGTTGGATCCAAAAATAAAGAAATCTCAAGAAATTATAAAAAATTTCTAGAAAAATTTACTAAAAACATTTTTTTAATGAGTCTAGAAAGTGCTGAGTTTGCAAAAATCTCTATCAATTGTTTTTTAATGTCAAGTGTTACTACCACTAATACCCTTTCTGAAATTTGTGAGCACATGGATGCTAACTGGGAAGATATTGCCTCTTCACTAAAATTTGATAAGAGAATAGGAAGATATGCTTACCTAAAACCTGGATTAGGTATTTCAGGGGGCAACCTTGAAAGAGACTTAACTACAGTTATAAATATCTCAAAAAAATTTGGGACATACAATGGTTTATTCAACAGCTGGTTAGAAAACAGTTACTACAGAAAGAACTGGGTATTCAATATTTTATACGATTTAATTTTGAGTAAAATAAAAAATCCCTCTATTTCGATTTGGGGACTAACATACAAAGAAAACACAAATTCAATAAAAAATTCTCCTGCATTAGATTTATTATTAAAAATTAAACACCATAATATTAAGGTTTATGATCCAGTTGTAAAAAAAATTAGAGTAAATTCACTTATAATTAATTCTGAAAAAAATTTAGCAAAATCCTTACAGAATTCTGACGTCCTTTGCATTATGACAAATTGGGATATTTTTAAAACAAAAATAGCTTTGGAAGCTATTCAAAAGATGAAAAATAAAATTATCATTGACCCAATGCTAGTCTTAAGAAAAAATATAAGTTTAGATAATTTACAACATATTTACATGGGAAAAAAAAATGATTGAAAATCTAAATGATGAGCCATTTATACCTCGTAGATGTATTTTATTTGGATCCAATGGTTTTATTGGAAGAAATTTGACTAAAAAATTAAGAAAAAATAATATAGACATATTGGAAATTACATCGAAAAATATTGATTTAACTAAAGAGTCAAACATTGGAAAAATTTCTAAAATAATCAAACCTAAAGATATAATTATAATGCTATCTGCGCTCACTCCTGATAGAGGTAGAGATTTGAATACATATTTTTTAAATATTCAAATGATAAGAAATCTTGTAGAAGCAATTAAACAAAAAAGTGATATAAATCATTTTATCTATTTTAGTTCTGACGCTGTTTACAGTTTCAAAGAAACCTTAATTAATGAACAAACGCCAGTTACATCTTCAGATTATTACAGTTTGATGCATTTAACACGAGAAGAAATCATTAAAAATGAAATAAAATTTCCTTATTTAATTGTAAGACCCACCCTTGTCTTTGGATCTGGAGATACACATAATTCCTACGGTCCTAATAGATTTATTAGAGGTTTTTTAAAAGATAATAAAATAACGCTTGGTGGCCAAGGAGAGGAAACTAGAGATCATATTTATATAAATGATTTAGTTGAAATGATTAATCTAATGATAGTCTACCGATCAGTTGGAACAATTAATTTAGCAACTGGAAATTCTATATCTTTTTTATCAATAGCAAAAAAAATATCAAATTTTTTTTCAGATTCTAAAATTAATTTTTCGGAAAGAAACAATGAAATAACATATAGGAGGTTTGACACCTCATTATTTAAGAAAAAATTTCATAGTTTTTCCTTCTCTAGTTTAGATAAATCTATTGAACAAAGTATAAAAACTTGGGTTAAATAATGTTTTTAATGAGTCCTAAAATTAATCTTTTATTTGGTCATAATTTTTTTTAAGTTTCTAAATAATATATAAAATATTTATTTAAGATAATATTGTTTATCTTTACATTTTTGAAATCAAACTAACTTCGTATTAAATCTGAAATATTTTCAAAATAAGTTGATAATTTTACTTATTAAATTTTTAATTTAATAAAAAAAATGATAACGTAAGCTTTTAAATTATTTACACAATCATAAATGAGTTCTATTTTGATATCTAACCCGGTATGGGGGGGGAAAAATTGTGAGATTTTTTGTAATTATAGCTTGAAGTCTTTGCTTTATGAAGGGAATATTCCCCTACTTAATAAGTATCATGACATAACACTTCATATTTTAACAAGAAGAGAAGATTTAATTTTTTTTGAAAAAAATATTTTTTTTAAATCAATCCCTAACAATGTTAAAGTGGATTTCTTTTTTTTTAAAAAAATTTTTACCTTAAGTAAGTATTCAAAAGTTTCAAAATTACAAAATATATCTATTAAAAAATCAACTAACTATGACTTCATAGTGTTTAATTATGCAGATTTCATTTGGTCAGATTTTTCTTTATCTAATTCAATAAATAAATTAATTAAAAAAAAATTACATTTTTTATCTTTCTTCTGTCTTCCTGTTGAGCACAAACATCTTAAAAGTTTTGTTGAGAAAAATAAAAAAATTAATCAACTTGAACTATCAAATTTTTCAGCAAAAAATTTGCATAGAGAAGCAAAATTAAGAATTTGGAATGAAAAAAAATTTACTATGACTCCAACATTTATAATTTTTAAAATTCAATCTGAAGGTTTAATAATTTCTGCATATCATCAAACAGTTTTAGCCGCCTCAGTTGAAAGTAATCACATATTAAAAGAAGGTATAAAAGGTATATCTTTAGATGAATATTTTTCTTCCGTTATTAAAAACAGTAAATTTGAAACTGTATGTGATTCGCAAGATATTATGGTTAGTGCAATTTGTGATTGGGAACATGATTCAAGTATAACTGATAAAAAATTAATTAATCCATCTATAAAAAAATGTTTTAAAAGACTTAATAACTCTAATAGGCACCTTTCAAGCAAACTTATAAGTATTTCAATTAATAAAAATAAAAAATTGACCCTTTGGACAAAAAAAGAGCAATATGCAATTGATGTTATAAATAATTTAAATAGCAATTTCCCATTTCATAAAATTGAACATTTTTTCCTAACTAATAAATATATAGCACCTATTTATCAATTTATATTATACTTTTTGATTGGAAAAAGCATAATTTGGTCAGGGTGGTTAAAGCTGTGGTTAAAGCTTGCATTGTATCTATATGGTCAAATGATAAATTATTCTTTTGAATATTTTTTCTATTTATTAGAAAAAAAATTACTTAAAAAAAATGTTGAATTTAATAAACCCATTCTTTTAAAAAAAATTATATCAAAATTAAATCTCAATTAATGATAAGCTTCAAATATTATGGACAGAATAAAAAATATTATTCCTAAAAAAATACCTAAGATAACTTTTACTGAAAAGCTTATTTTGTTCACCAAACATAAAAATAAGTATCTAAAAATATTACTAATATCATCTTTTTGGGGTTATGTTTTAATAGTTGGTATCTATGGTGGAGAGATTTATACAAAACAGGAAATTTTCACATTACCGTTATTGGTATTGATTGGAATGATAACCATTTTTCAAAAAAAGAACTAGCCAAAAAACTCAATTTAAAAATATTAAAATAATGACTTTATATAATTTGTTAAAATCAAAAAATATTCCTAGAGACTTAAATTCAAGAGAGAAGAATAAAGAAAAAAATATAAAATTAGCAAATAAATTTGATTTTGAGTATTTTGATGGGAATCGAGATCAAGGTTATGGAGGATATAAGTATGATGGAAGGTGGATTGAGGTTTCGAAAAGAGCTCAAAAAAGATACAAGATCAAAGAGGGATTTAAAATTCTAGACATAGGTTGTGCTAAAGGTTTTTTTGTAAAAGATCTAAAAGATTTAAATAAAAAAATTGAAGTTGTTGGTATTGATATCTCAAAATATGCCCTGAAACATTGCCATCCAGATGTAATTGATTATCTACATTATGGTGATGCAAGAGCACTTCCTTTCCCAGATAATTCATTTGATTTAGTTTTTGCCATTAATGTAATTCATAATTTTACTAAACAGGATTGTATTAAAGCAATCAAAGAAATCAATCGAGTTGCTAAAACAAAAAAAAAAATTTTATTCAAGTTGATGCATATGAAAATGAAAAAGAACTAGAATTATTTAAAAAATGGGTATTAACTGCAAAAACATGCCTAAAACCACGAGAATGGGAGAAACTTTTTTTTGATGCTGATTACAAAGGAGATTTTTTTTGGACCATTTTGAAAGAAAAAAAATAACTCATCCTCTTTACCCAAAAAATGCTGTTGCGAGTATTATAAAATATAATGATAAGTATTTATTACAGCTCAGAGACATTAAAAATAATATTTTTTTTCCAAATATGTGGGGTTTATTTGGTGGCGCAATCGAAGATAACGAAACATATTTATGTGGACTCAAAAGAGAAATTAATGAGGAATTAAATATCGACATTAAAAAAAAACAAATCAATTTTGTTACGAATATAACTTTTGAAGTTAAGAAAAAATGTATTGAAAGATATGTTTACTTTTTTGAAATTAATCAAAATCAATATGATAAACTTAAAATAAATGAGGGACAAAAGATTGGTTTTTTTGACCAAAATGAATTAAAAAACATAAAAATTGTTTCTTATGATAACTTAGCTTTGTGGCTTTTTTTTAATAGTTTTCGTCTTATAATATAAAATAATAGAAAGAAAAAAAAATTTGTTATAATTTTATATTTAATTATGAAAAACAGTTTAGCTTTAAATTTATATTACGAAATGCTTTATCTTAGAATGGTTGAAGATTATATTTCTGATAATTACATTCAAAAAAATGGGAAACAGGAAATGAGATGCCCTGTTCATCTCTCAACTGGTCAAGAAGCAGTATCAGTTGGTTTCATGTCTAATCTCAAAAGTAAGGATAAAATTTTTTTAACACATAGATGTCATGGGCAATATTTAGCTAAAAAAGGATCTTTAAATTCTATGTTTGCTGAAATTTATGGTAAAGAGGATGGATGTGTAGGTGGTCGAGGCGGATCGATGCATTTACAAGATATAAAAAAAGGAATTTTTATTAGCATTCCAATAGTTGGAAGCGTTATCCCTTTGTCGGTAGGATCAGCTCTTTCATCGAAAATTCAAAAGAAAAAAGATAATAATGTTGTTTTTTTTGGGGATGGTGCATTAGAAGAGGGTGTGTGGCATGAATCCGCAGAGTTTGCTAAACTTTATAATTTAAATATTATCTTTGTCTGCGAAAATAATCTTTATTCTGTTTATACACCTTTGAAACAAAGACAAATAAAAAATAAATTATCAAGGTTTGCAGATACACACTCAATAAGGGTATTCGAGTGTGATGGTAATAATGTGCAAGACGTTGTTACTGAATCAAAAAAAGCAATCAATTATTCGAATACGAAAATGCAACCAAGTTTTTTTTTAGCTCATACATATAGACATAGAGAGCATTGTGGTCCAAATTTTGATGATAATTTAAACTACAGACCAATACGTGAAGTTAAACAATGGTTTGCTCGAGATCCGATAAAATTTTGGGAATGTAAGCTTTTAGAAGCAAAGATACTTAATGAAACAATGAAAAATAAATTCATTAAAAAAATTAAAGAGAAAATTTTGGACAGTCATCGATTCGCTTTAAAAAGCAAATTACCTAATAAAAAAGAAGCTGAAAAATATGTCTACTCAAAATAAAAGAATTCTTACTATGCAAGAGTCGATAAATGAAGGCTTAATTATTGCTGCAAAAAAAAATAAAAAAATAATTTTTTTTGCACAAGGTGTTCAAGACCCCACGGCAGTTTTTGGGACACTTAAAAACTTATCAAAACATATTAAATCTGAAAGAATTATTGAAACACCTGTTGCTGAAAATGGAACTTGTGGAATCGCAATTGGAGCAGCAATGACTGGAATGATTCCAGTCATAAGTTTTCATAGAGCAGAATTTGCACTGTTAGCAATGGAGCAATTAATTAATAATGCTGCAAAAGCACATTATGTGAGTAGAGGAAAGCATTTTGTCCCGCTTTTATTGAGACTAATTGTTGGTCGAGGATGGGGACAAGGTCCAGCTCATTCACAAAGTTTAGAATCAATTTTTTGTTCAATTCCAGGTTTAAAAGTAATTATGCCCGCATTCCCCTCAGACGCTAAGGGTCTAATAATATCAGCATTAAGTGATAACAATCCGATTATCTGTATTGAAAACAGATGGTCTCATTATACAAAAGGTGAAGTAAAAAAAGGTTATTTCAAATCAGATATCACTAAACCAAAAAAAATATCCTCTGGAAATCGAATAACTGTTGTATCTACTGGATTTATGACTCTTGAATCAAAAAGAGCAGTAGATCTGTTAAAAGGAGAAGGTATTGAATCTGATCATTTTGATTTGAGAATTTTGAGACCCTTAAATTTGGAGGAAATAATTAAATCTATAAAAAAAACTGGTTCTATTATATTTGTTGATACAGGGCATAAAACGTTAGGAATTGGATCAGAAGTTATATCTAAAATAACTGAGGAAGCTTTTGATTTTTTAAAAAGAAGTCCAATTCGATTAGGATTGCCTGATCATCCTACGCCTAGTTCTCGAGGATTAATAGTTGATTATTATCCCGATACTGTTAAAATTTTAGAAGCTATCGCAAAAATATTAGGTCTAGAAGAAGACTTAATAAAAAAACTGGAATTTAAAATTAAAAATGATAAAAATAATCTACCAATAGATGTTCCTGATAGTTTTTTTAAAGGACCTTTTTAAGTTTAATAATTAAAAATTACATATGAATAAAGTTAAAGTTCCATTTATTGATCTTAAACAAAGATATCTTGAAGAAAAAGATGATCTCTTAAAAGCTATTAAAAGAGTTGTTTCTAAGGGTCATTTGGTTTTAACTGACGAGGTAAAGCAATTTGAAGAAAGAGTAGAAAAATACACTAATTCTAAACATGCCATTTCTCTTAATTCAGGTACTGATGCATTAATGATGGCTTTGTGGGCTTCAGGAATAAAAAAAAATGATGAGATTATTCAACCTGTAATTTCATTTATTGCAACTACCGGAGCGACTGTTCATGTTGGTGCCAAACCTGTTTATTGTGATGTTGGACCAGACCAATTAATCGATACTGAACAAATTGAGAAATATATAACAAAAAAAACAAAGGCTATCATGCCAGTACATTGGGCAGGGAAAACTTCAAATATGACTCGAATAATGGATATTGCAAAAAAACATAATCTACTAGTTATTGAAGACTCAGCTCAGTCTATGGGCTCTTATTATAATAATAAGCACGGAGGAACATTTGGAATTGCAGGGGCTATATCTTGTCATCCTCTTAAGAATTTAAATGCTCTTAGTGACGGTGGCTTACTTTTAACAAGTAATTCAAAAATTTATGAAAAAGTAAAATTAATGAGAAA
>MDTG01168339.1_pt1 | contig 11421 bp, 11 predicted proteins | sample 811421 | NCBI WGS metagenome assembly MDTG01 (sample SAMN05326645, study PRJNA326480) | marine metagenome | isolation source: seawater | place: Pacific Ocean: South East | collected 2011
CCGGAATCTCGCGTCCGGTCAGCGGCAGCCGGACTGTCTTGCCGACGAGGTCGGCGTAGCGCTCGTCGTCGGGGTGAACCGCGACGCAGACGTCCCCCAGCAGGGTCTCGGGCCGGGTGGTGGCGACCACCACGTCCCCCTGGCCGTCGGTCCTGGGATAACGGATCGACCAGAGCTTGCCCTGCTCGTCGTGATTGACCACCTCGAGGTCCGAAATGGCGGTCTGCAGCACCGGGTCCCAGTTGACCAGTCGCGGACCGCGATAGATCTTGCCCTCTTCATAAAGCCGAACGAAGGTCTCCAGCACGGCTTCGGAAAGATCGTCGTCCATGGTGAAGCGCTCGCGCGACCAGTCGGCCGAGGCGCCGAGCCTGCGCATCTGGCCGGTGATGGTCGAGCCCGATTCCTGCTTCCACTGCCAGACCCTGTCGATGAAGTCCTGGCGCGAATAATCGTCGCGCTTGCCGCCTTCGGACTCGATCTGGCGCGTGACCACCATTTCGGTGGCGATGCCGGCGTGATCGACGCCGACCTGCCACAGCGTGTCGAAACCCTTCATCCGGTGGGCGCGGATCAGGCAGTCCATCAGCGTGTGCTGGAACGCGTGGCCCATGTGAAGCGTGCCGGTGACGTTGGGCGGCGGCAGCAGAATGGTGTAGGGCTTGCCCCGCCCGGAGGGCTTGAAGCAATCGGAGTTTTCCCAGGCCGGGTACCAGCGCGATTCGATCGCTTCGGGTTCGTAGGTTTTTTTCATTTCACTTCGATCTTCGGTTCACTTCAACAGGTGGTGATGCAGTTCGGCGCCGCGCGACTTCCAGTCCATCCAGCGCTGGCGCAGGCGCTTTTTCGCCTGTTCGTCGGGCGGCACGATTTCGAGCACGCGCTGGTAGTCGCCGCCGGGAATCTCGGCATCGGCCGCCAGGTTGATCAGCAGCCCGGCACGCTCGGGTGCGGCGTCCAGAAGCCGGATCGGCGCGGCTGCCTCGTCGATGCCGTGAGCCAGGAACCGCCCGTCCGGCTTGTCCCATAGCCGCGCGTCCAGCGCCGAGAGCTGCTCGCGCGTGCCGACCACGGCGATGTCGCTGGTGGCCGGAAACGCCTTGCCCACCAGCACGCCTGCGACCTCGACGGGGTCGCTGAAGCGGCCGGACATTTCGTAGAAATCGATGCGCATTCTAAAAACCGGTTTTAAGTTTTAAGTTTTAAGTTTTAGGTTTTAGGTTTTAGGTTTTAGGTTTTAGGTTTTAGGTTTTAGGTTTTAGGTTTTCAGTTTTGAGGCTTTGGTCGGTAGTCGATGGTCGGAAGTCGTGATCAGTACCGGGTTTTTTTCCGACGACTGACCACCGACTACTGGCTCCCGGTTTTCCTTAACACCTGAAACCTAACACCTAACACGTGGTTTCCATTACTTCCCCGCCCGCGTCATCAGCCACTGGGTCAGCATGCCGACCGGGCGGCCGGAGGCGCTTTCGGCCTTGCCCCACTGCCATGCCGAGCCGGCGATGTCGATATGGGCCCAGCGCTGGCCCTCGGTGAAGCGCGAGAGGAAGCAGCCGGCGGTAATCGAGCCGGCCGGCATGCCGCCGACGTTCTTCATGTCGGCGAATGGTGTCTCGATCTGTTGCTGGTAGTCGTTCCAGAGCGGCAGCCGCCATGCGCGGTCGGCCGACTCGGTGCCGGCGCCCAGCAACTCGCCGGCCAGGTCGTCGTCGTTGGTCATCACCGCGCTGGCGTGATGACCCAGCGCCACGACGCATGCGCCGGTCAGCGTCGCGATGTCGACCATCACCTCGGGTTTCGATTCGCGTGCCGTCCATGTCAGCGCGTCGGCCAGGATCATGCGGCCTTCGGCGTCGGTGTTGTGAACCTCCACCGTCTTGCCGGACATCGTCTCGATGATGTCGCCCGGGCGATAGGCGTTGCCGTCGGGCATGTTCTCGACCGCTGCGACAACGGCGTCGACGTTGATCGGCAGTTTCAGTCGGGCGACCGACTCGATGACCCCGATGGCGGTTGCCGCGCCGCACATGTCGAACTTCATCTGCTCCATCAGTTCGCGCGGCTTGATCGAGATGCCGCCGGTATCGAAGGTCACGCCCTTGCCCACGAGCGCGGCCGGGGCCTGGTCGGCATCGCCGCCGCGCCAGCGCAGGCGGATGAGTCGCGGGCGGTTGGCGCTGCCCTGGGCAACCGCAAGCAGCGAGCGCATCCCGAGCTTCTCCATCCGGGTGTCTTCGAGAACCTCGACCTCCAGCCCTTCGATTTCTCCGGCCAGCTCGATCGCGACATCGGCCATGTACGCCGGCGTGCAGATGTTGGGCGGGAGGTCGCCGAGCAGGCGGCAGCGACGCACCCCGGCGGCGATCGCGGTGGCGGTCTTCAGGGCCTCGTCGATACCTTCGGCCGCCGGGAACGAAACCCGGTCGGTGGCAGGCGCCGCGTCGGGATCGGCCTTCTTGGTGGCCGAGTAGATGTAGTCGGCATGGTCCAGCGCGAGCGCGGCCTGGGTCGTCCTCCAGGCCGCGTCGCGTCCCTTCAGTTCGGCCAGGCCAAGCAGGCATACCGCGTCGGTGGCCCGCGAGCGGCGCAGCGCGGCGCCGGCGCCCCTGGCCGAGCGCACGAACGCGGAATCATCGAAGCGGCCGGCCTTGCCCAGCCCGGTCACCAGCAGTCGCCGGGCCTTGATGCCGCGCGGATGGTGGATCATCAAGGTCTTGCCGGCGCCGAGCGCAAGCTCCCCTTCCTCGGCCATCTCGGTCAGCAGGCTGTCGGTCGCCTTGTCGATTTCGGGTAGTTGCTCACGGGCCGGCCGGTCCGAAAACACGCCGATGACCAGGCAGCCGGTCTCTATTTCGGTCGCGGCTCGATCGGTTGCCTGGAACTTGATTGTCTGGATGTCCATGGGTAAATCCTTGGTCTGTATAAATGAATTCGTCTCGCGCGCTGCGTGTCGGGCGCGGCTTGAAAACGCCGCGTGTCAAGCCCGCGAATAGGACGCTCAGGCGCCGTGCAACGACAACGACTTGAAGATTCCCGGAAGAACTTCCGTCCAGAGTTGGTTTCCGGACCCATCGGCATTGTAACCTTGCCACCCATGGATGGATTGGCCGAACTCACCCAGAACCGCTGCAAGCTTGCCGGTTATATTCGCCGGGAAGCGCTGGGCGTGTGCCTCATGGCGCTGGCGGTGCTGATGGCGATCTCGCTGGCGCTTTTCCTGGCCGAGATGCTCGGCGACCTGGCCGACGGCGAATTGCTTCTCTCGACACTGGTCGAACTGCTGCTGCTTCGGCTTCCGGAAGCCTTGCTGCTGACCGCGCCGCTGGCGCTGGTGGTCGGCTTGCTGATGAGCCTGGGCGAGCTGGCCCAGGGCGAGGAGTTCAGCGTGATGCGTTCGGCCGGGCTGGCGCCGGCACGGTTGTTGCGCGTGGTGCTGGTGCTGGCCGCGATGTGGGCCGCCGGCCTGCTGCTGGTCAGCGGCTGGGTGGCGCCGTGGGCCGAGCAGCGATCGGCGCGCATTGCCGAGCGCATGGCCGACGACCTGCTTCTTGCAAGCATACGGCCGGGCCAGTTCCAGACCCTGGCCGGCGGGAAGCTGACCGTGTACGTTGGTGCCGCCGACCTGGAAGCGGGACGCCTCGAAGGATTGTTCGTTCATTTCACCAACGACGACCAGGTCGAGGTGATCGCCGCCGAGAGCGGGCGGCTTTTCCAGCGACCCGAAACCGGCGAAAGAGTGTTGTCGCTGCGCGACGGCGTGCACCTGGGGCACGTGACTGCGGCAGCCGGCCTGCCGATGCGGCGAATCGCTTTCCAACGAAACGACATACAGTTGCCGCTGTCGGGTGTCGAGTCGCCGGATGATCCGTCGCGCCGGCGGTTCCTGCCTGCGCTGCTCGGCGATTCGTCGTCGGCCTCCGGACTTGAGCTGCAGCGGCGACTGATGCCTTCGATCATCTGCGCGATTCTGGCGCTGTTCGTCCTGCCGATCACGCTGTCCGGTGCCCGTGGGAGGCGCTTCGGCACCGTGCTGGTCGCGGTGGTCGTCTACCTGGTCTACAGCAATACCGCCAACCTGGTGCTGGTGCGCGTTTCACCCGAATCGGGCGCCTGGCCGGGAATCTGGCCGCTTCATGCGGCGGCCTTGCTGCTTGCAATCGTTCCCGTGGTGTCGTGGTGGCGTCGATGGTGATCGGAATTCTCGGGCGGTACCTGGCCCGCTCGGTGGCGCGCTCGGTCGTGCTTGTCGCTCTGGTGCTTGCCGGTCTTTACCTGAGCGTGGACCTGGTGCGCGAGGCCGGCGACATGACGGCCGGGTACGGCGCGGTGGAAATAGGCCTGTTCCTGCTGCGAATAGTTCCGGCGCGCCTCTACGACCTGTTTCCGTTCGCGGTTCTGATCGGCGGAATGATCGCCCTCGGGCGCTTTCTGGCGAACAGCGAACTGGTGGCCATGCGCGCCGGCGGCTTTCACCAGTTGCGCATACTGGGTCATGCGCTGGTGCCGGCGCTGCTGCTGGGACTGGCCGTGATGCTGGCCGGCGAAACCCTGGTGCCCCGGCTCGAGCTGGACGCGCGTATAGACAGGGAACGCGCGCGCGACGGTCAGGTCGGCGGGGCCTCGGGCCAGGCGCTGTGGATTCGCGACGGTCGGCTGATGATCCAGGCCGGCATCCTGCTGTGGAACGAGGATGACCAGGTCCGGTTCGGGAATCTGCGAATCTATGAGCTTGATGGCGTCAACAGTATCGAGCGCGTCATCCATGCCTCGACCGCGCGCCACCAGCCGGGGCGTTGGCTGCTGGAGGGGGTGAATGACCTGGATGCCCGTACCGCCGCCCTGGCGGACGGCGGGGCCCGGACCGTCGAATTGGCCTCCGAACTGGATCCCGGGGTATTCAGGGCCCTGGTCACGCGGCCCCGGCTGCTGCCGATACGCGACATTCTCCGCATTCAGTCCTACCTGGAGGCCAATGGCCAGGATGCGACGGCCTATCGGCAGGCATTCTGGCGCCGGCTGCTCTACCCGGTGAACATGCTGATGATGCTGCTGTCCGGCGTCGCCGTGCTGCTTCGAACCGGGCGCCGGATTTCGCCGACGCTCGGGGTGTTTTTCGGCGTTTCACTGGGGATCGGCTTCGTCGTGGTCCAGCGCCTTGTGCTGGGGCTCGCACCGGTGCTTCCGATTCCGTTCGGCCTGACTCATCTGCTGCCCGCTGCGGCATTCGGACTGGTTGCCCTAGCGGCGCTGCGCCGCTGACCGGTATCGTCGGCACGCCGCACGCCCGGACCGTGTTCAGGGCTCTTCCGCGGGTGCCCCGTCGCGGACCAGGCGAGACCCGCTGGCCAGGTCGGGCCAGGCGCGTCGGTCGCGGCGCAACAGCGCCCAGGCGAAACCCAGCCCGAAAGTGGCAATCGACGCAAGCCCGCCGGCGAACCGCAGCAGGCTCCGGGCGAGCGTGAACGGCTGATCGCCGGGGTCGATCCGGATTCGCCAGGTACGCATGCCGAGGGTCTGGCCGATTCGCTGCCAGCTGAGATGAAAGTAGGCAAACGCCAGAATCAGCAGGTAGAGCTGGTAGAGCAGGTTGCCGCTGTCGATCCCGCGGTTGCCGACGATCACGATCACGGCCGTGCCGAGCATCCATATCGCGACCAGCGCCAGGCCGTCGTAGGTCATCGCGCCGACGCGGCGTGCCAGAGAGCAGGGCCGCGACGGGCCGATCGGCCCGGATTCATTTAACTTGGAAACGGTCATTCAGTTTCGGTACTATTGGCCACCAGCCGGATGGTACAGCTTTCGAAGCGGCGATCGCGTCGCCTTCGATCCGCGTCCGATTCCGTGAACAATCACGACCGCCGTCGTCCGGTGCTCATGCGGCCGATCGATCGAAGCCATGGCGACTTTCTGCCGGCGTCGACGTTGTGGCATAGTTGAGCGATTCGAGGGGTTGCCTGGCCGGATTCGAATTTGATGCTTTCAAATTCGATCCGGTCAAGTTATTCTGAAATGCTAGTGAACGCCGGACCGGCCGGAGCCGACCCGGTTCAAACCGAAAGAATTCAATCCGAACCAAGCAAAAGCGGAAATTTCAAATATGTCTAATTCATTTGCAATCAGACCTGGACTGAAACTGGTCCTGGGTACCGGACTTGGCCTGTTTCTTGCCCAGGCCGCAACGGCCCAGGTACTGGATCGCAGCATTCAGACCGAGGAGCAGATCGCCCGAAGCGCGGCGCAGGTCCAGGCCCAGATCAACCAGGTTGCGGACGAAACCGAGTCACTGGTCGATGATTACCGCGTGGTTCTTGCCGATATCGAAAGCCTGCGCATCTACAACGAGATGCTCCAGGAAACGGTCGACAGCCAGGAACGCGAAATCGAGAACATCAATAACCAGCTGGCCAACCTCGAGCAGACCAATCGCAACGTGGTTCCGCTGATGATCGAAATGGCCGAGACGCTGCCGCGCCTGGTTCAGGCGGATGTGCCGTTCCGCGTCGAAGAGCGCATGGCGCGTTCCGAAGCGCTGATCGATGCGCTCGATCGCGCCGACGTGACCACTTCCGAAAAATTCCGTCGGATTCTCGAGGCCTACACGAGCGAGATGGAACTCGGCAGGACGACCGAAGGTTACCGTGGTCAGCTGCCCGACGGGCAGCGCGTGGACTTCCTGCGCATCGGCCGCACGCTGTTGTTCTATCAATCGCTGGATGGCACCGAGACCGGCTGGTGGAATCCGAACTCGCGCGGGTTCGAACAACTCGGCGACCGGTATCGCCTTGCGGTTTCCGATGGCCTTGCGATTGCGCAGAACCAGGTTGCCCCGGATCTCGTCCGTCTCCCCGTGCCCGCACCGACCGAGGCTGAATAATAATGAAAAAGTTCACGATCATCGCAATGACTGCCTGGTTGGCCTTTCCGGTTTCCGGATTCTCCCAGGAAGCGCAGACGCTTCAGGATCTTCTGCGCCAGGTCGAACAGGCAGCGAGCCAGGAAGCGCGCATCGATCAACAGCGGCTCCAGGAATTCCGTCAGCAGCGCGCACAGCAGCAGCAGTTGCTCGCTGAAGCGCGCGCGGAACTGCAGGCCCAGGAGCAGCGCTCGGATCGGCTCAACGCCGAATTCGACGAGAACGAGCGTCAATTGGCCGAGCTTTCAACGACGCTCAACGAGCGGATGGGCAATCTCGGAGAGCTGTTCGGCGTGGTGCGCCAGGTCTCCGGCGACATGCGCTCGGCCCTGAACGACTCCATGGTTTCGGCGCAGTTCCCGGGCCGTGCCGAGCTTTATGCCAACCTCGCCGAGCGCAGCGATACCGAGTTGCCCAGCGTCGAGGAGCTTCGCGATATGTGGACCGGTATGGTTCGCGAGATCGCCGAAAGCGGCAATATCGTCGAGTTCGAGGCCGACATCGTCAATGCCGACGGGCAGATCGAGCAGAATCGCGACGTAGTGCGCGTCGGTGTATTCAATGCTGTTTCCAACGGCAAGTTCCTGCAGTGGGATTCGACCCAGAATGTGCTGCTCGAACTGCCGCGGCAACCTGCCGGGCGATTCCAGGCCATGGCCGAAGACCTGCAGGAGGCTGCCCCGGGCACCATCCAGGAAATGGCGGTCGATTTCACGCGCGGCGACATCCTGGCCCAGGTGGTTCGCACGCCGACGCTCCGTGAGCGGGTTCGTCAGGCCGGTCCGGTCGGCGCGGTGATCATCGTCATCGGCATCATCGGTCTGTTGTTCGCGCTGTGGAAAGGCGTGATGCTGATGATCCGCGGGAATGCGATCAAGCGCCAGATCAAGAAGTCCGAGGCCGACAAGGGCAATGCCCTCGGACGCGTGCTGAGCGTTTATGAAGACAGCCCGAACGCCGACGTCGAAACGCTTGAACTCAAACTCGACGAGGCCATTCTGCGTGAAACCGCGCCGCTGGAATCAGGCCTGCCGTTCATCAAGGTGCTTTACGTCGTCGCGCCGTTGCTCGGCCTGCTGGGTACCGTGGTCGGGATGATTCAGACCTTCCAGCAGATCACGCTGTTCGGCACCGGTGATCCGCGCATGATGGCCGGCGGCATCTCGATGGCGCTGTTGACGACCGTCCTGGGTCTGGTCGTCGCGATTCCGCTGACGGTGATTCACAGCATCCTGCAGACGCGCAGCCGAGCGCTGATCCAGATCCTGGAAGAGCAGGCGGCTGGCATCATTGCCCGCATCGCAGAGCAGAGTCATGGTCGCTCTATTTAACCTGCTCGAGTCCATCCGCGGGTTCATCGAACTCGGCGGTGACGTGCTCTGGGCCATCATGCTGGTGCTGCTGGCCATGTGGACGCTGATCATCGAGCGCTACTGGTTCCTGCTCAGAGTCTTCCCCGGCGAGCGGCGCCGGGTGATCGATGAATGGGAAGCCAGGAACGATCATCGTTCCTGGCACGCCCATCGGATCAAGGAAGAACTGGTCAGCGGCGTCCGTCAGCAGCTTCAGCGCAACGTCACGATGATCCAGACGCTCATAGCGATCTGTCCGCTGCTCGGCCTCCTCGGCACGGTGACCGGCATGGTCGCGGTATTCGACGTCATGGCGTTCTTCGGCACCGGCAATGCCCGGGCCATGGCCGCCGGCGTTTCCAAGGCCACGATCCCGACCATGGCCGGCATGGTGGCGGCGCTTTCGGGTGTGTATTTCGGCTCGCACCTGGACCGAAAGGCCGCCGTCGAGAGCGAAAAGCTCGAAGACATGTTGCAGAACGACTGATACGTCGAGGAAATCCAACCAATGGCACGCAGACACGCGAACCGGGACGAACCCGAGATCAACATCACGCCGATGCTCGATATCGTGTTCATCATGCTTATCTTCTTCATCGTGACCACGACCTTTGTGCGCGAGACCGGCGTTACCGTCGAAAAGCCCCAGGCACTGACGGCCGAGTCCCGGCCGCAGGGGAACATTCTGATCGGCGTGGACTCTGACAACCAGGTCTGGATGAATGGCAGCCAGATAGAACTCAGCGACGTTCGCACGCAGGTGCAGCGCGCCCGTGCCGAGAATCCCGAAGGCAGCGTCATCCTGATTTCCGACAAGGGCGCCCGCACCGGGACGCTGGTCGATGTGATGGACCAGGTACAGGCCGGCGGCGTCGGGCGCATGGCGATTTCCGCCGAACAGATCGGCGGAGGAGGCTGATATGGGTAGTGGAATTCGATACGTGGTTTCGGTGGTGCTGGCGGTCGTCGTGACGGTCGCCGCGTTCTATCTGATGCACCGCTTGATTTCCGGTGCCGACGGAGAGCGCGAACGCCTCGATCCGCCGCCCGGAATCCGTTTCGGACCGGTGGATATCGATCAGGAAATTCGCGAAAAGGACCGTCGCAAGCCCGAACCGCCGCCGCCGCCCGATACCCCGCCGCCGCCGCCCGACATCCAGGTATCCGACGTTCGGCAGACGCCGATGGAGATGCCGCGCATGGAAATGCCCAACCTCAACCTCGGCGTCGGCGCCGGTCCGCCGGTGCTCGGCAACGTCGGTATCGACCGGGGCGCGGAGGGCGACGTGGTGCCGCTGGTGAGGATCAACCCGCAGTATCCGCGCGACGCGCAGATGAACATGATCGAGGGCTACGTCACGATCGAGTTCACGATTACCGAGACCGGTTCGGTTCGAGACCCGCAGGTCATCGATTCCAAGCCGCCCCGGGTGTTCGACCGCGAAGCCATTCGGGCCATCCTGCGATGGAAATTCAAACCGCGGGTCATCGACGGTACGGCAGTTTCGCGCCGGGCCGTCCAGACCATCGATTTCAACCTGGACCAATGATGACCATGATCCGATTCGCATTGCTGTTGCTGCCGCTCGGCCTGCTGCTTTCCGCGGCCAGCCCGGTTGCATTCGCCCAGACCGGCAGCGAGACGCTGTCGTGCGGCGAAGAACGCGAGGTAGAGCCCGGCCTGATGTCCGAGTCGACATACAACCGGCTCAACGAAGCTGCGGAGCTGATCGGCGAAGAAGCCTACTCGGACGCCGTTTCCCTGCTCGAGGATCTTCGTAAATCCAGTCTCTCGGATTTCGAGAAGGCGACGGTGGAGCAGTACCTCGGTTTCCTGGCCGCCCAGCGCGAGCAGTACCCGGATGCGATTCGTCACTTCAGCGAGGCCGTGCGGATCAACCAGTTGCCGAACCAGACGCACTTCGAGATGATTCTGCAGATCGCCCAGCTCTACAACGCCCTGGAGCGTTACGACGAAGCCCTGGAGCAGCTCGAATTCTGGTTCTGCGTTTCCACCGAAGAGGCCAAGAAGGTCGCCGAGGTCTGGGTGCTCAAGGCAAGCCTGCACCTGCAGCAGGATGACTACCGCGAGGCGCTTGCGTCCATGAACCAGGCGATCTCGATCGCAGAGAACGTGCCGGAATCGTGGTACCGGACCAAGCTCGGAATCCTGCTGGAACTCGAGGAATACCGCCTTGCCGTCGATGTCGCCAAGACCCTGATCGAGGTCAACCCCGATCGAAAGGAATACTGGTCGCAGCTTTCCGGCATCTACATGGAACTCGACGAAAGCCGAAACGCGATGGCGACGCTTCAGCTCGCATATCGCCGCGGGCTGCTGGATCGCGGCAGCGAATTCACCCAGCTGGCCGGTCTGCTGCAACAGATGGAAGCCCCAAGACTGGCCGCCGAAGTCATGCAGGACGGCCTGGAACAGGGCTTCGTCGAGCCGACGGCCAACAACTGGGAGATGACTGCGGGTGCCTGGTACCAGGCGCGCGAACTTGAACGTTCACTGGAAGCTTACGAACAGGCCGGTCAATTGTCCGACAGCGGCAAGATCGATTTCCAGCGTGCATCGATCATGACGGCCGGCGAGAATTGGGAAGGCGCGCTTTCGGCTGCCACCCGCGCGTTGCAGAAGGGCGACCTTTCGGAATCGCAGGAAGGCAATGCGCATTTGCTGGTCGGCATGGCACAGTTCAATCTCGGCAACCTCGATCAGGCCGAACAGGCCTTTATTCGCGCGTCGAACTATGGCACACTCCGAACAGCCGCACGCGAATGGTTGAATCACATTGAGCAAACAAGACAGCGCTTAGCTAGTCGGTAGCGGCCTCTCAAATCCGATCAGGGAGTTGGAATGATGCAAAACAACACTGAAGAAAGCTTGAACCAGGCCATCGACGACGATGCGGGTGCCCCCTCCGGCGCCGCTGGAAGTACAGCTCCCGCCGCCACGCCTGCCACTGGTTCGAAGCCCCCGGCCAAAAAGGCTGCCAAGAAGAAGGCGGGCAAGAAGAAGGTAACCAAGAAGGCTTCCAAGAAGAAGGCTTCCAAGAAGAAGGCTTCCAAGAAGAAGGCCTCCAAGAAGAAGGCCTCCAAGAAGAAGGCTTCCAAGAAGAAGGCTTCCAAGAAGAAGGCTTCCAAGAAGAA
>MDTG01246912.1_pt1 | contig 11421 bp, 12 predicted proteins | sample 811421 | NCBI WGS metagenome assembly MDTG01 (sample SAMN05326645, study PRJNA326480) | marine metagenome | isolation source: seawater | place: Pacific Ocean: South East | collected 2011
ATTTCCTAAAATTAATGTTTTAAAATTTGATATCTCTGATCATTTAAAAATTGAAGAGTTTATTGAAAATGTTTATTCTCAATTAACAGGTTTAGATATATTGATTAATAACGCTGGTATAACTATGGATAATTTGTCATTGAGAATGAAAGATGAAGAGTGGAAAAAAGTAATAGATATAAACTTAAGTTCAACATTTTTAATGTCTAAATACGCAATAAAAAAAATGTTAAAAAATAAGTATGGCAGAATTGTAAATATAACATCTGTCGTTGGACACACTGGAAATTTAGGACAGTCAAATTACTCTGCTTCTAAAGCAGGAATTATTGGAATGAGTAAATCTTTAGCAATAGAGTATGCAAAAAAAAATATTACAATTAACTGCGTATCACCAGGATTTATACAATCGAGAATGACTGACAATATAAATGAAAGTGTAAAAGCTGTTTTAACTTCTAGAATACCAATGTCAAAATTAGGTAATGGTGAAGATGTGGCTAATTCTGTCGCTTTTTTATCGTCAGATCAAGCTTCATACATTACAGGAGAAACTTTACATGTTAATGGAGGCATGTATATGGCTTGACAAAAGCTTTTAATAAATTAATAACGATTTAAAACACAAAGGATTTTTATGTCAGATGATATTTCAAGTAAAGTAAAAAAAATAGTAGCAGACCATCTAGGAATAGAAGAAGCAAAGGTAACTGAAGAGTCCAGCTTTATCGATGACTTAGGAGCGGATAGTTTAGATACTGTTGAATTAGTCATGGCTTTTGAAGAAGAGTTTGGATCAGAAATTTCTGATAGTGAAGCAGAAAAGATACTTACAGTTGGTGATGCAGTTAAATTTATAGAAAGTAAAGCCAATTAATATACAAATTCAAAATGTCTTTAAATAAAGACGGGATAATTATAGTTTTATCGTCTCCGTCTGGAGCAGGTAAAACAACATTAGTCAAAAAAATAGCCAAAGAAAAAAAATTTAAAATATCAATCTCGTATACAACAAGAAAACCAAGGACCAATGAGTCAAATGGTAGAGATTATTTTTTTATAGAGGAAAATGAATTTAAAAGCTTAATCCAAAATCAGGAATTTTTAGAATACGCTAAAGTTTTTGAAAATTATTACGGATCTTCCAAAAGTCAGGTATTAGAACATTTAAAAAAAGGCGATAGTGTAATTTTTGATATTGATTGGCAAGGAACAGAGCAGATTAAAAAGCAAAAACTTAATTATAATTTAATTACATTTTTTATTTTACCACCTAGCAAAGAAGAATTATTTAAAAGATTAAAAAATAGAGATATGAAAGATAAAAATATTGTTGAAGAAAGAATGAAGCAGTTTAATGAAGATATCAATCATTGGAAAAATTATGATTTTGTCGTAATCAATGATAATTTAGAAAAATGTTATAATGAAATAGTAAACTTAATTAATAAAAAAATTATTAATTCAGAAATTAATTATGATTTATCAAAAATTGACAATCATATTAAAAAACTAAGAGATTAATTTTTCATATTCTCTACACAAATTAAAATATATTTGTGGATCTAGATTCTGTGGTCTGTCATTTAAATTAATATTATATTTTTTTGATATATCGTTAGCATTTTTGAAAAGAATATTTATAGGTTTTTTTATCATCTTTCTTCTTTGATTAAAAAAAATATTAGTAATATGCTCTAAATTCTTAGGATCTTTAATATTAAAAAAATCATTTTTTGGTTCCAAAAGCAGAACAGTACTTTTTACTTTTGGCACTGGGAAAAATGAATTTGGAGAAACATCTAAAATTTTTGTTACATTCATTCTCCACGAAGTTAATATTGTTAAACGTCCATAATTTTTTTTATTTGTTGTTTCTATTATTCTATCTGCAACTTCTTTCTGAAACATTAATATAAATTTTTTTGAAATATCATTTAATTTTTTTAATTTTATCCATTTTGTAAGTATTTTTGTAGAAATATTATAAGGTAAATTACCGAAAAAAATCATTTTTTCATTTGATAATTTTTCTTCTTGAATTTTTAATATATCATCATTAATTATTTCAATTGAATCACCAAAACTATTTTCTAAGTTTTTTGATAAAAATTTATCTTTTTCAATAACAATTATTTTTTTTGGTTTTTTTAAAACTAATTCCCTAGTAAGGTTGCCTGTTCCAGGACCAATTTCTAATAGAGTATCCTTTTCTGTAATTTTGCCTGAATTTACAATTAAATTAATTACATTTTTATCAATCAAAAAATTTTGACCTAAACTCTTTTTAGGTTTAATTAGCATTAACCTTTTTGAAAAATTTAATTGCAGCTACAAATGAATTATAATTTGATTTATTTAAACCAATCATTTTATTATTAGTTCCATGGTCTGGAGAAATTCTTAAAATAGGAATACCTAAGGTAATGTTAATTGCATCAAAATTAAATAATGTTTTGATAGGAACAAGTACTTGGTCGTGGTACATTCCAACAACAACATCGTATTTCTTTATATTCTTTTCAAAAAAAAATGTGTCAGCAGAAAAGGGCCCATCGACTTTAATTTTTTTTTTTAATAAACTTTTTATTGAAGGTATTATTATTTTATCTTCTTCACTATATTTATTATTAGTTTCACAATGTGGGTTTAATCCAAGAATTGCTATTAAAGGTTTTTTTTTTAATTTTTCAATATAAAATTTATTAATTGTAATTACATTTTTAATTATTTTTTTTTTATTAATTTTTTTATGCACAATTCTTATTGGTTCGTGCGTTGTAACAGGGGAGACTGATAATTTTTCATTAAATATTAGCATAACTGGATAACTTTTTGAGAAAGTTTTCTTTGATAAATATTCCGTTATTCCAGGAAATTTTTTGTTTAAAAAATGCTTTTTAGAAATTGGTCCATTTATAATTCCACTAATTTGTTTATTTTTTATTAATTTTATAGCCATATCAAAAGAGTTTTTAATATGATTTTTTGATTTAGATGAAATTTTATTAAATATCTTTTTAGTTTTAAAATTTATATTTATAAAATTAATAAATTTATTGTTAAATTTTTTTTTTCCTAAATCTTCAGGTTTTATAATATTTATTTTAAATGAGTAACCTAGTTTTATCATTTGTTTTTTAAAAAGTTCAGCTGATCCAATAAATACAATAGGAAACTTGTAATTTGATAAAAATTTTTTTTTAAAAGACTTAAGAATAATTTCCTGGAAGGTACTGTATGGTTCTCCTAAAACTATAATTAACGGTTTATAAATCATTAATAAATAAATTATTTTTAATTCTGTTAAAATACATAACTGAATATTGATTCAACTGTCTATCCTTTTCAATTACAATTAATTTTTTCATTTCTTTTTCAATATCTATTTTTCTCTCTACACTTCTTTTTTCATTTATTTTTATAATCAAATATGCATTATTAATTTGAATTATATTGGATATTTCTCCAACTTTTAATTCTATTATTTCGTCTAATATATTTTTTGAAATTTGTGCTTTGCTAGTCCAGCCTATTTTTCCACCATACTTCGATGAATCTGAAATACTATAAATATTTGCTGCATTTTCAAAATTATTTGTATTTATAAAATTTTTAATTTTATCAAATTTTTCATCAATATTTTCACCAGTTTTTAGTTCAAAAAGAATTTCACTTAAATTAAATTCTTCAATTTTGTTTTCTTTAGCTTGTTGATTCAATTTTATTCTGAGTTTGTTTTCATTAACTTTTACATTATTTTTATATTTATCATAAATTAATCGGTTCCAAGTTGCTTCAATCAATAATTTATTTTTTACAATATCAATCGTTAAATCATAATCTTTTAAATAAACCTCAAACTCTTTAACACTTTTAAAGTTCATATTTTTAATTGCTGTTTGGAAGATGCCATCAGCAATTTTACTTGAAGGATCTAAATCAAAATATTTTATAAGTTCTATTTTTTTAACTTTTTCTCTAATCAGAGATTCCTTGGATATTTTATAAATTTGCTTTTTATCTAAATTTTTTAAATTATTATTAAGAGCTAAAAGATAATTTTTTTCTTTATTTATGTCCAAGTTAGTAATGATTTCATTATCTATGGTTAATTCTATAAATACTTTTTCTTCAGAATCTATTGCTGGTATGTAAAAAAAACAGCATAATATTAAAGCAAAAAATAGTTTAATTTTCATAATTAATTTATGCTTGGTGAACTTAATTTACCAAATGGAATAATTTTAATAGTAAAGAAAATATTTTGATCACTTTCAAGATCATCAGCATCGTAGAAAGTTTTATTATATTCTAAAGCTGCAGTCATACAGTCATTTTTATACTCATAAATTAAATTATAATAATCAGTAATATTTTTATCTAAATTTTTACTTATTTCAAATGATACAGATTTATTTTTATCTACATCGTATTTAGTTGTATTTGTGATGTAACTTTTATTTCCAATAACATTATCTTCTTCAAGATATTCAAAAGAAGTGATGAAATTATTTATTTTAATGTTAGATTTAATTATATCAGAATTTGAATATTTTAAATCATTATCAAAAGAAAATTGGTATTCAATATCGAAATTATCTGAAGGAATATATTTTAATTGGCCAAAAATATTTGATCTTTTATCTCCCAATGTACTTTTTATTGGTAAATCATTGTCGGTAGTATTTCTTAATACGTTTGCAAAAGATAAATTAAAAATTTCTTTATTACTTTTATCTAATATTGAGTATTCATTTCCAATAGTTAAAGAATATCTTCCTTCAACCATATTATTTTTACCCAGCCTGTCTAAAGAATAGATATTGCTGTACGAAATTTTACTATCGGTATTCTTGATATTTTTAGTTTTATTTGGACTAAACCTAGCTGAAATAATTGGGGTTATTAAGCTTGTCTTATTTTTATAAATCTTTCTTAGAGGAAGTTTACTCTCAATTAAAAGATTTGATAATAAATCAATGTTTTCTGAATTTTCAAATTCTAGTGAATTTCTAAGATCTGAGTTAGCATTTCTAAAAAGCAAAGTGTAGCTATTTATAAACCCACTTTTTGAAATATTTTTATGAGACTTAAAAATTATATCATTAATCAATGATGCTTCGTATTGATTGGTATTAAAATATTTCTGGAATATATTACTATTAAACTCAAGTCTTCCAGAGTTTTCAAAATTTTCTAAACTTTTTGAATATGAAATGTTTGGTAAAACATACTCATATCTATCAGAATTTTTTTTATTTAAATTTTCGAATATCTCTACCGACGAACTTAAAAAGGAAGTTTCAGAACTTTTGTCAAATTTAATATATGAATTAAGTTCAGAATTACTATTTATTAAAGTCGATGTAATTTTATTAACTTTAAGGTATTTATCATTAGATACTTTTTCTAAATTTATCTCATATTTAAGGCTATCATTAATGCCTTTTATATTTGAAAAAAAGTGAGCTTTTGTCTGATCCCCATCCCTTGCTAAGCTAACATCAGTAATTGATTTAGAGTTTTTATATGCCTGTCTGTACTCTGTTTGCAAAATAATATTATTATCTAAAAATATTTGCGGAGAGAATGTTATATCTTTATCTTCAGAAATTACCTTATAATAAGGAATTTTTAAAGTAGCTCCACTAACACTTGAGTTTATAATAGTTGGTGCCAAAAAACCAGATTGTCTTTTTACAGTAGGGTCTGGATGATAAAAATATGGAAAATAAATGACTGGTTTTTTATAAATTTCTAACCATGCATTTCTATATTCAATTATCTTTTCTTTTTTTTTATGTTTTATTTCATCTGCTGAAAGAAGCCAGGGCGGACAATCCTTTTCATTTTCTTTACATGTTGTGAAAGTACCATTGTAAATAGTGCTCTCATTTTTATTATCAGTTATTTTTTTCCCCGTAAGCCTAGGCTCGTTTTCTTTATTACCAAATAGAGAATTATCAAAATCAATGTATAATTTTTCACCCGAAAAATCATAAGTATTTAAATTTAAATTTATTGTATCCAAATAAAAATTATTATTATTTAAATCTTTTAAAAAAACATTTTTACCAATTAAAATTTTATTTTTTATATCAAAATTGAATTCATCTAAAATAAAATTATATCCTTTATTATCTTCAATAATTGTTTTTTTATTTGATGAAAATTTCATTAAATTTCTATCAAGATTTAAATCGGTAGAATTAATTAAATATTTTTTTTCTAATTCAACTTTAGATTTTCCTTCAGTAAATATTATTTCATCTTTTTTAAGATAATTTATTTTTTCTGCATTAATATTTATTTCATTAGCATCATCAGTTATTTTTACATTTCCATAAACTTTGAGTAAATTTTTTTTCTTATCATACTCAGATTTATCTGCTTCTATTTTTAAGTTATCTTTAGCTAAAATTTTTACTTCTTTTTCTAAAATTATAATATTACCTTTTTCAAGTATCTGAACTTCATTTGATTCAAACTGAAACTCTTCTGCTAAAGAATTAAATTTAAAAAAAAATAAAAATATAAATATAAAAATTATTTTATTACTTTTCATTTACACTTACCAATCCCACTGATGATGCTAAAAATAATAAAATATACGGCAAACCTGTTGATACAATTAACGGCAGATTTTCGTTTGTACCTAAGAGATTAGAGAAATATATTAAATAATAAATAAATACAGACACTGTTATTCCGATCAGTATTACAATAGTTTTTGATTTATTATATTTAACGTTATACATCAGAATTGAACCAATCAACGCCATTATTGCTAAATAAAAAGGATAAGAAATAATTTTGTATATATATGCTTTAACTTCTAAAGAAGAATAACCTAAATTCTCATAATCATTCATCATTACGTTAAGTTTATATAAATTTTGAGAAGATAAATTAGAAAATAAACCATCAATTTTTTGTTTATTAAAATTAGAATAGAATTCAAATTTTTGATAGTTTTGATTTGGTTTATCTTTGCTATAAACCTCTACACCATATAATAACCAATTATTATTTTTTATATCTGCACCTTTGGCATTAATATTTTTAATAAAATCAAAATTTTGGCTTAGCTGAACTATTGTTACATTTTCAACCAAGTTATCTTTAAATTTTTCTGCGTTGATAATATTAATTGTTTCGTTTACTTCATCTTTAATCCAGAGGCCATTTTCGTTGATAACAGCCAGATATTTGTTATCATTTGTAAACTTATTTTTGAAACTTAAATATGAATATTTCAGCTCAGATGAGAATGTATAAAAAACCGTAATTATAAAAATTCCAAAAATAAAAGAAAATAAAGTTATGATTTTAATAATATTAATATTTGATAAACCAAAATTTTTATAAATAATAATTTCAGTTTTATTAAATGAATTTAAAAAGAAAAGTTGAGTTGAGATCAATATTACAAACGGAAATAATTCATAAAGTATTGTTGGAACATTTAAAAAAGTTAAAAATATTGGATACTGTATGTTTGCACCTGTATTTTTGAAAAATCTTATTTCCTCTAAAATATTCAAAAAAAATGCCAGACAAATAAATACAACTGATACAACTAAAATATTTTTTAAAAAAGAATAAATAATATTTTTTTGATATGTTTTTAAAATCATATTTTAATTTTGTTATAAGCCTTTTTAAAAAGAGTAAAATAAACTAATAAACCAAAAAAAAATGGAATAGTAATTAATAATGAACTAATAATATTATCAAAATTTAAGTACTCAGCAGAAACTTCGGAAAGAATAATTGTAGTTATACCTAAAATAAAAATAAAATATTTAAATTTTGAATAATTTTTTTCATCTTTTGATTTTAAAACAAGACTTGTTGCAATGAATGCTACAAGCAATATATATATTGGATTAATAAATCTTCTAAAAAATTCTTTGTTTACAGATTGTATTGAGCTTTCATTACATACAAAATTTCTTTTGGTATAATTTTTATTTTTTTTATAATAGGATAACAAACACTCTAATATTTCTTCAGAACTAATCTCTTGAATTTTTGGAAAAGTTGTAGTCTTTGTTGCATATAAACTTAAATTTAACTCACTTTCAGAAAATTCTATAATATTAGTATTTTTCTTTTCTAAATTTAACATCCTGCCATTTTCTAAGTTTAAATAATAATTATCATTTTTTTTTAAAATTTGACCTTCCCTAGCAATTATAATTTTTGAATTATCATCGTCATATTTATCCTTTAAAAAAATTTTTTGTAATTTTCCATCATTAGTTTTTTTATCAATAAATATTGTTAAGTCTGAGACTGTATCAATAAACTTTTTCTCTTTAAGCAAAGAAGGAAAAAGTTCAATACCTGAAGTTCTTATGTACTTCCTTCCAAGATCTAGAGATTTTGGAACAATCAATGAATTTAAACATAGCTGCAAAACTACAAAAATAGTTGAAAAAATTAAAACAGAATTAATAAACTGAGCTTTATTTATTCCATTTGTCCAAAAAATTAATATTTCATTATTATCTTCATATTTGGAGATGACATAGAAAATCGATATAAATAGAACAAATATCAAAATTCTACTTAATATTTTTGGAATACTTAATAGAGAAAACTTAAAATAAATACTAAAACTATGACCATCCTCAGAGACTAAATCAAGATAATTAACTGCTTGTATTATCCAAATAATTATTGTTAGGGCAAATAAAGAAAGAAACAAAAATAATAAAATTTCTGATATAATATTTTTATAAATTAATTTTTTCATTGAAATTTATTGTTATGATACATATATACTGTACAACCTATACTATATTTAATACAAATGACGTTAAAAATAAATTATTTAGATAAAAAAAAAGCTATTACAAAAAATACGGCCTTATTTTTGTGTAAGGAGACTAAAATTTCTGAATTTAAAGGGATTTTTGATGATAAAATAAACATAAAAATACAAAAATTTATTAAAAATTCAAAAAAAATTAAAGAAGACAAAATTGTTTCATTGAACTTAGATTTTGATCAAAAAATTTTAATAATTTTTTTAGCAAATAAAAATGACTTATATCAATCAGAAAAGAATGGAGCAAAACTTTATACTCAAATTAAATCAAATAAAATAGATAACATTACACTATTAGGGTCAAATTTTTCATCAATAAAAAATAAAATTGAATTTAACCAATTTTTACATGGTATAGAATTGAAGGCATATCAATTTAATTTGTATAAATCAAAAAAAGATAAAAATAATATTAATATTCAGGTTCTAAAAAGTAAAAATCAAATTAATAAAAACATAAAATTAAAATTAGACGCAGTTCTAAAAGGAGTAAATTTTACAAAGGACTTAGTTTCCGAACCAGGAAATATTTTACATCCTGATGAATATGCAAAAAGATTAGCTAAATTAAAAAAAATTGGTTTAAAAATTACAATATATGATGAAAAAAAATTAAAAAAATTAGGATGCAATGCATTGCTAGGCGTTGGTCAAGGTAGTATCAGAGGATCATACTTGGTAACTATGGAATGGAATGGAAGTAAATCCAAATCAAATCCTTTGGCATTTGTTGGTAAAGGAGTTTGTTTTGATACTGGTGGAATTTCATTAAAACCAGCAAGATTTATGGAAGATATGACTTATGATATGGCTGGATCGGCAGTTGTTGTTGGTTTAATGAAAAATTTTGCTTTAAGAAAAGCAAAAATTAATGCAGTAGGTGTTGTTGGACTTGTAGAAAATATGCCGGGAGGAAATGCTCAAAGACCTGGTGATATAGTAAAATCTTATAGCGGAAAAACTATTGAAGTATTAAATACAGATGCCGAAGGTAGATTAGTTTTAGCAGACGCTTTGACTTATACTGAGAAAAAATTTAAACCAAAACTAATAGTTGACTTAGCAACTTTAACCGGTGCAATTGTAGTTGCTCTTGGCTCTGAATATGCAGGGCTTTTTTCAAACAATGATAAATTATCACAACAACTATTTGAGGCAGGAAAAAAAGTTGATGAAAAAGTATGGAGACTACCTCTACATAAAAATTATAATAAACTGATGGATTCAAAAAATGCAGATATGCAAAATATCAATTATGTTGGTGGAGCAGGGTCAACAACAGCAGCTCAGTTTTTAGAAAGATTTATAATAAATAAAACTCCTTGGGCACACCTAGATATTGCTGGAATGGCATTTTCTAAATATGCGGGTGCTCTAAATTCTGGTGGAGCAACTGGCTATGGTGTTAGATTGCTTAATAAATTTGTTGAAGAAAATTATGAGTAAAATTGAGCAAACGCTTTCAATTATTAAACCAGATGCAGTAGAAAGAAACTTAGGTGAAGAAATAAAATCTGAATTTTTAAAAAACAACTTTAAAGTAATAAAAGAAAAAAAAATTAAACTTGAAAAACAAGAAGCAGAAAGATTTTATCAAGTTCATCAAACAAAGCCATTTTACAATGATTTATGTTCATATTTATCATCTGGACCAATTATCGTTATGGTGCTTGAAAAAGAAGGCGCTGTAGCAGAAAATAGGAAATTAATGGGTGCGACAGATCCAAAAAATGCAGAAGATGGCACATTGAGAAAAAAGTACGGTTTATCAATTGATAAAAACTCAGTGCACGGGTCTGATAGTTTTGAAAATGCTAAAATTGAAATAGATTTTTTCTTTAAAGATTAGCAGATATATATTTCATTATTGCTTTTGGATACACTTTGTTTTCAATTTTAAGTAACCTTTTAGCTAAGGTTTTTTCGTCATCTTTAATTAAAACTTTTATTTTTCTTTGAAGAATTATTTTACCAGAATCTAATTTTGAATTTACAATATGAACTGTACATCCCGTAAATTTTTCTTTATTTAAAATTACTTTTTTATGGGTATTTAAACCTTTATACTTTGGAAGTAAAGATGGATGAATATTTAAAATTCTATTTCTGTAATTATCTACAAATTTTTTTGATAAAATTTTCATAAATCCTGCAAGGCAAATCAAATCAATATTTTTTTTTTTTAAAATTAATAAAATATTTTTTTTCAGCTTTTTTTTTACTTTCGTAATTTACTATAACAAATTTTATTTTATTTATTTTTGCTGATTTTAAACCTTCAGCATATTTATTATTACATATTACCAATTTAACAATGTACTTAGAATTTTTATTTTTTGAAAGATTTATAATAGATTTTAAATTTGTTCCTCTCCCAGAAATAAAAACAGCAACATTTATTTTTTTTTTACCATTTAATTTTTCCATTTAAATCAACATTTTTTTTTCCATTAATTATTTTTCCAATAACATAAGGTTCAAATTTCTTTGTAAAATATTTTTTTATTTTTTTTAAATTTTTTGGCTCAATTATAATACAAAAACCTATTCCACAATTAAAAGTTTTTAACATTTCATTATTG
>MDTG01314979.1_pt1 | contig 11421 bp, 6 predicted proteins | sample 811421 | NCBI WGS metagenome assembly MDTG01 (sample SAMN05326645, study PRJNA326480) | marine metagenome | isolation source: seawater | place: Pacific Ocean: South East | collected 2011
AACAAGGAAATAAAGTGTCTAAGCGTGCAGAATTTCTTTCAGAAATTTGTAATAATAAGAAAACTTTGGCAGTTGCAGGTACACACGGAAAAACTACCACATTATCTTTTTTAACTCATATATATTTAGCAACAAAACAGTCTTTTACTTCTATAATGGGCGGCTTTTTTAATAATGATTTAACAAATTTAGTAAATACAGGTTCTGATACTTTCATCGTTGAAGCAGATGAATACGATCGCTCTTTTTTACAACTTTATCCCTCCTTGGCTTGTATCACTTCATTAGAACCAGACCATTTAGATATTTATGGTACAGAGGATAATTTTATAAAAGCATTTCTCCAATTTTCAAATCAAGTTGACCAAGAATTAATTGTTTCATATGGTCTTCCAATTAAAGGTGTAACATACGGAATTGACGTTTCTGCTAACTACAGAGCATCAAATTTAAAGATTAAAGAAAAAGGCTATCAATTTGATTTAATTACACCTAGTGGAAGCTATAAAGGAGTTTACATAAATCTAATTGGTAGTCATAATATTTCAAATGCTTTAGCTGCTATTGCTATGGCAGATCAAGCGGGCATAGATATATATGGAATTATTCAAGCATTAAGATCTTTTCCTGGTGTTTATAGGAGGATGAATGTTTACGAATGGAATAATTCAGTTGTTATTGATGATTATGCACATCATCCTACTGAAATTCAAAGTGTATTCGAAACACTAAAATGTTTTTATCCTTTTCAAAAGAACTGTGTTGTCTTTCAACCACACCTATTCTCTCGTACAAGAGATTTTATGAAGGAATTTTCTTCTGTTTTAAGTCAATTTGATGAAGTCGTATTAATGGATATATATCCAGCTAGAGAGAAGCCAATAAAAGGTATAAATTCACAAATTTTACTTGAATGTATTACTCACAAAAACAAAAAAATTATTCATAAAACTAAAATCAAGTCGATACTTGAGACCAGTGAAGCAAGTGTTTTTGCCCTCCTTGGAGCAGGAGATATCGGAGTAGAGATTAATAAATTAAAACCTGAATTCAAAAGTATATGAAACCTTATAAATCAATTTTGTTTTTAATTTTTGTTTGCGTTGTTTTTGCTGGATGTTTTTGGTTTTCAAATTATCTCTATAAAAAGAAAACCAATTTAGATATTGAGGTAAATTTTACACATCAACCAATATTTTTAAATGACTCATTGGTTAATAAATTGTTAACACAAAACTTTCTCCATAAGTCAAGCCTGAATAAAGATAGTTTAGATTTGAATATGCTTGAAAATCAAATGAGTAGTACATCTGAGCTTGAAAATGTAGAGATTTTTATTGAACCAGAGGGGAATTTATCGTTTCTAATTACAGAGCGAAAACCCTTATTTAAGTTAGCCTCAACCCCTCCGTTTTTTTCAGATTCAAAAGGGATTTTATTTAAATACAAAGCAATCGATTCTTTAAATATTCCTGTTTTTAAAACTAATTCTTCAACACTTTCTTTGAAGTCAACTGCAAAATTAATTAGAAGGCTAAAAGCTGATCCCTTTTTGGGTAAAGAATTAAAAACAATCACTTTAGAAGAGAATCAATATTTATTAGAATTAAAATCTTATGATTTTCAAATAATTTTTGGAAAATCAAAACGCATAGATGAAAAGATAAAAAAATTAAAAGTTTTTTGTGCTTTTCAAAATGCTCAAGATAGTTTAGGTAGATATGAAAAAATTAATTTAAGTTACAAAAAACAAGTTGTGGCTTCAACATTTTAATATTATGAAACAGATAAATTTTTCAGTTGGACTCGATATTGGGACAACTAAGATCGTAGCTCTAGTAGGCAAAAAAAATGAATTTAATAAGGTTGAGATTCTTGGTGTAGGTAAATCCAAAAGTCTTGGTGTACACCGCGGTGTAGTAAACAATATTACTCAAACCATTCAGTCTATTCAGCAAGCCGTTGATGATGCTAATACGAATTCGGGGCATCAAATTGAAGATGTCGTAGTAGGGATAGCTGGGCAACACATTCGTAGTATTCAGCATAGTGACTATATTACCCGTGAGAATCCAGAATCTGTTATTGATGAAAATGACATTCAAAGACTAATCCAACAAGTATATAAACTTGTAATGTTACCTGGAGAGGAAATTATCCATGTATTACCACAAGAATATAAAGTTGATGGACAAGGAGAAATAAAGGAGCCAATTGGTATGCATGGAGGTAGATTGGAAGCTAATTTTCATGTTGTTGTAGGTCAGGTAACTTCTATAAAAAATATTGGTAGATGCATCAAAAGTGCTGGATTAAATATGGCTAAAATAACACTCGAGCCATTAGCTTCTTCAGAAGCAGTTTTGAGTTTTGAGGAGAAAGAAGCAGGAGTTGCTCTTATTGATATAGGAGGTGGGACAACTGATTTAGCCATCTTCAAAGATGGCATAATTCGTCATACAGCTGTTATTCCTTTTGGTGGAAATGTAATTACAGAAGATATAAAAGAAGGTTGCTCGATCATAGAAAAACAATCTGAGCTTTTAAAAATTAAGTTTGGTTCAGCTTGGCCAGGTGAAAATCGTGATACAGAAATTGTTTCTATTCCAGGACTCCGCGGCAGAGATCCTAAAGAGATTTCTTTAAAAACCCTTTCCAAAATTATAAATGCCCGAGTTGTTGAAATTATTGAACAAGTATTTTTAGAAATCAAAAATTACGGACACAACGAGCAAAAGAAAAAACTAATAGCTGGAATTGTATTGACAGGAGGAGGTAGTCAGCTTAAACACCTAAAACAGTTGGTGGAATACATTACTGGAATGGATACTCGTGTAGGATACCCCAGCGAACATTTAGCTGGTAATACTCTTGAGTCTGTCTCAAGTCCCCTTTTTGCAACTTCTGTTGGATTGTTAATGAGTGCATTAGAAGAACTGCCATCAAAAGAAAAAGAGGAAATACCTGAAACTGGAGAAATATCTAGTGAAGAGATTGAACAAACATCAGTTGATTTTTCACAACAGCGAAAATCAATTTTAGATCGTTTCGGAGAGAAATTAAAAGAATTTTTAGATAACGCTTAATCATGATATAATGGATCAAGAAGAAACTAAAGGGATCAATTTTGACTTGCCAAAAAATCGAAGTAACGTCATTAAAGTAATTGGCGTTGGAGGAGGAGGTAGTAATGCAATTAATTACATGTTCCAGCAAGGGATTAATGGGGTTGATTTTGTAATAACAAATACAGATGCCCAAGCACTTTCAGAGAGTGGTGTTCCTACAAAAATTCAATTGGGTGCAAGTCTAACAGAGGGCCTAGGTGCAGGTGCTAACCCTGAAATTGGAGCTAAAGCTGCAAGAGAAAGTAAAGATCAAATTCAAAATATTTTATCTACTCAGACCAAAATGATTTTCATTACAGCTGGAATGGGCGGTGGAACTGGAACTGGAGCGGCTCCTGTAATTGCTCAAATGGCTAAGACGATGGATATACTTACTGTTGGTATTGTTACTATGCCTTTTCAGTTTGAAGGACGTTTACGATTAGAACAAGCACAAAAAGGTCTTGAGAAAATAAGAGAAACTGTAGATGCACTGATTGTTATTAATAATAATAAATTACGTGAGGTTTATGGTAATTTGGGCTTTAAAGCTGGATTTGCTAAAGCAGATGAAGTCCTAGCAACTGCTGCTCGTGGTATTGCAGAAGTGATTACCCATCATTACACACAAAATATAGATTTAAAAGATGCTAAAACAGTTCTAACCAATTCAGGGACAGCCATAATGGGTTCTGCCTCAGCTTCTGGTAGTAATAGAGCACAAGAAGCCATAGTTAAAGCATTAGATTCTCCACTTTTAAATGACAATAAAATTGCTGGATGTAAAAACGTTTTATTATTGATTGTTTCTGGTTCTGATGAAATAACTATTGATGAAATTGGTGAAATAAACGATTACATACAAACTGAAGCAGGAAATCATACCAATATAATTATGGGTGTTGGAGAAGATGAAAGTTTAGGCAATGAAGTTTCAGTTACGGTAATTGCCACTGGTTTTGGAAAGGAACAACAAAATGAAATTTCAAATACTGAAGCCAAAAAAATTATTCATTCCTTAGAAGAAGAACAAAAATTAGTACACGATCTAAGTAAAGAAAAGGAAATAAATATTTCTCAAAATAATTTTGAAGAATCAATCCCCTTTGTTGATGAGATTTCAAAACAAAAAATGGAAGTAGAAAATGAGCCATTGATTCAAATGAATTCTATTTTATTTAATATCCAAGTAGATGAAGAAATTATTGAAAATGGTATACTTCAAGATAGTTTCGAAGAAGGTGACAAAATCGATTCAGAACCTTTTTCAATTTTAGATGATAATTTTAAGGAAAAAACACAAGAAAAGGTTGATGACAAAAACGAAACCTCCGAAATTAATGAGATATCAACTCTGGAAATTGAAGAAGAGGTGATTTTTGAACCACAATTTCATAAAGTCTCAAAAAATCAAGACGAAGTAGAAATTGAAAAACACACCAAAAATAAAAATCTGAAGGAGGTTGATTCTGAAGATAAGGAATTTGTTTTCAACGAAGTGAATAAATCTGTTTTTGAAATTAATGTCATTGATCCTGAGGTGGTTGAGGGTGAAAATCAAATGCTAATGGATTTTGAAATACCTATTTCGGAGAAAACTTCAGATAAAAATACTTCAATAAGTAATATAAATGAAGACAAAAGCTTCGAAGAACTGGCTATAGAGAAGGATTTTGAGGACACTCCTTTGGATATAAAGTTTGAATTAAAAAATGAAAAAGAAACTTTAGCTTCAAAAGATCATAAACTAAATATCGACAATTTAGAATCTGATAATGGATCCAATCCTTTTGAACAAAAAATTAACCAAACTATTGCCTCACAATCTGAAACACGAAAATCACAATTAAAGTCGTTCAACCATAAATTCTCACATCAGTATCATAAAGTGGAGGAAATGGAAAAAGAGCCTGCCTATAAAAGAAAGGGTTTAGAGATAGATAATGATTTGCCCGAAGCCCCTTCTCGGGTTTCTCTGGATAATGACAGTAATGATGACTTACAATTACGGTCAAATAATTCTTTTTTACATGATAATGTTGATTAGCTATGGAAGTATTAGGTAATCTTAGCGAGGAAATGAAGAACGCAATGAAAGCGAAAGACTCTTTAAAACTAGAGTCTCTAAGGGCTATAAAATCAGCAGTTTTATTAGCTAAAACTTCATCGTCAGGAGGGAAAGAACTCACAGATGAAGATTTAATCAAATTACTACAAAGATTGGTGAAGCAACGTAAGGACAGTGCAGCTATATTTTATAAACAGGGTCGCGATGATTTAGCTAAAACAGAAGAAGCACAATCAGCTATAATTGCCTCTTTTCTTCCAGAACAATTATCAAAAGAAGAAGTATTTAAAATTGTTGAAGATATAATATTAAAAACTGAAGCTGAAGGAATGAAAGATATGGGGAAAGTAATGGGTTTGGCTACTAAACAATTAGGAGGTAAAGCAGAAGGAAAACTCATTGCTACTTTAGTTAAACAATTACTTTCTTCATAATACGCATTCATTTTAAAAAGTATTGATTATCTAAATCATTAATTCTATTTTTTATTTAAATATTTTAAATATTAATTAAAATCATTGATTTAACTTAGGCTTCATTAAAAATGAGTTTAATTAAAAAATTATTTATATGAATTTAAAAGGCTTGTTTTCCCATTGTTTTTTTTGCTGTACTCTACAATTTTCCATTGCACAATATGAAGGTTATTCTCAAAAAAATTGGGAAAATCAACTTAAAATTGAAGATGAATTCCTAAAACTAATTGATCATTCATCTTTTAAAAAACATTTAGAAAAACTAACTAAAAGACCACATGTTGTTGGAAGCATTACTAATATTGAGTTACAAAAGTACATGGGAGAGGTAATGCAAAATGCAGGTTTTAAGGTACAAAATTATCCTTATGATGTTTATTTACCAAACAAACCTGGGACTTCACTTATTGAAATTGTAACTCCTGATAGATACATACTTAATCAAAAAGAAAATATTATCCCCACAGATCCATTTTCAAAGGATCCTCTATTATGGAAAGGATGGAATGCTTTTTCTGGTAGTGGAGATGTTATTTCCCAAGTGGTTTATGCAAACTATGGCCGTAAGGAGGACTTCGAAAAATTGAAGCATTTAGGAATTAATGTGAAAGGAAAAATTGTAATTGCTCGATATGGTGGAAATTTTAGAGGATTCAAAGCCAAATTTGCTCAAGAAAATGGAGCTTCAGGTTTAATCATCTATACAGATCCAAAGGACAGTGGTTTTACAAAAGGACTTGTATACCCTGAAGGGCCATATTATAACGAATCAACAATTCAAAGAGGATCACTTCTGACTACAGACTTTACTGGAGATCCTCTGACCCCTTTTGAGCCTGCATTACCTTTAGAAGGAAAGCAAAAAGTTAAGCGTATTGATCCTAAAAAAGCTCAATTACACAAAATACCGGTCACGCCTATTTCTTACGGTGAAGCTCAAAAAATTTTGGAGCAGATGAAAGGAAAACCAGTTCCACAATCTTGGCAGGGTGGTCTTCCTTTTACTTATAGATTAGATGGAGGGGATTTATTAACTATTCGCTTGAAAGTAGATCAAAAAATTGATTTTGTTCGTGCTGCCAACGTTGTAGGTATACTTAAAGGGAATGAATCACCAGACGAATGGATTATTTTAGGCTGCCATTATGATGCTTGGGGTTTTGGAGCTACTGATCCCAATAGTGGTACAGCTATGTTACTTAGTTTAAGCGAAACTCTTGGAAAGTTAAAACGAAAAGGATATGCACCAAAAAGATCTATTTTAATTGCTCATTGGGATGCTGAAGAGCATGGTGTAATTGGTTCTAGTGAGTGGGTAGAGCAAATGAGAGATCAATTGAATTCAAAAGGAGTAGTTTATATGAATTATGATGGTGGAGTTTCAGGCATGAATTTCGGTGCATCTGCAGCACCTACGCTTAAAAAGCTAATTATAGAGACCTCCAAAAAAGTAGATTATCCTTACTCAGACCAGAGTTTATTTGAATTTTGGAAAAATGCAAATCAAATAGAACCTAATATTGGAAATTTAGGAGGAGGTTCAGACCATATTGCTTTTTATATGCATGTGGGTGTTCCTTCTTTAAGTGCTGGTGCAAGTGGACCAAATTTGTATCATTCCAACTATGACAGCTTTCATTTTTATCAGAAATTTGTGGATCCTGATTTTCAAATGGGACCGATGGTTGAGCATATGGCTGGGTTATTGGGACTCCGTATGGCTAATGGAGAATTAATTTCCTATAATTTAAATAGGTATGCTTCTGATTTGAAACTTCATGTTAACAATGCAACCAAAAAAATTATTGAATATGATAATGATTTTAAAGGACTTTTAAAAACAGAAGAAGAAATTGAAAATCTTAAACAAACTTCAAAAGAGCTTACGAAGACAATATCTTCTTATTTAAAACAAGGTAATATCGAAAGAAAGAAATTACGATTATTAAACCAAAAATTAATTGCATTTGAAAAAAGTTTTATTCTAGAAAAAGGAATGTATTTCGGAGCTTGGTATAAATCACTTTATGCTTCATCCGATCCTTTTAGTGGATATGCAGCTTGGATTCTTCCTGGTTTAGAATATGAAATTGCATTAAAATCATCTAATAGGTTTTTGGAATGGGACGATCAATATGCTATTGCAGTAAAATCTCTAAATGATAAAATGAAAGAACTCTCTGAAATTATAAAGCAATAGGTTGCTTTAAATGCCTAATAAAAAAAACCCTCGATTTTACGAGGGCTTTTATTTGAATAAATTACTAACTATTACTAGTTAATATTCTCATTTGCCTGAATTTCAGAAATAGTAATTGGGAAAAAACTACCTGGAGAGTTTATCGCAGGAGAAGTATTTATCCAATATTCTGATGGACTTCCAAATCTGTAATGATCTGAAATTCTTCTTCCTTGCAAAAATAGATTAACTCTTCTTGAATGTTCTAGCATATCTTGGGCATCAATTTGACCAGAGTAATCTGTTAAACCATCCAAAGCTCTTATTTTATTTATGTGAGCTGTGAAAGTTGCATTATCTCCAGTAGCTAATGCATTTTCTGCAATTATCAAGTGCATTTCTCTACCAGAAACCACAGGATATTTTGGGTATAGTTGTGCTGTTGTAAAACTAGCAACATGCTTGTAAAGTGCAGGGTCTGGAATATTGTCTACAGGATCTAAAAGTGAAATTGTAGTCGCTGGATTACCATCCGTATATGCATCAGGTCTTTTTGCATCGGACGAAATCACATAAGTATCAGACAGTCTCATTTCCAAACGATCGTTAACCTCACCAGCAATATCTAGCCCTCCTACAGTATCTGGAGCAGATCCTGCAGTATTCAAAGTTACTGAGAAATCATCACCAAGCGCTGCAAGAGCTTCTGCTGCTAAACTAGCTGCTGAAGCAGAGCTAACAAGAGGAGCTGAAGTATTTACAGGATTGGTTTTAGACCAAATACCTTTAGAAAATTCAGCTCTTGCCTTTGTAGCTTTAAGTTCTGATGTAAGTCCAGCATTTAGAGCTAAAGCTTTGTTTAAGTATCCTATTGCTATATCGTACAGAGAGGCCATATTTGCAGCTCCAACTGGGGGAGCAGCTTCGGTTTTAGCAGAGCCAACAACAAAGTCATCAAACATATCGGCAATAACTATGTAGGATATTGCTCCATACCAATAAGCTCTTGCTAAATCAGTCCTATTTTGTGAGGAGAATGCATTAGAAGTACTAAATTCCTCACCTCTAGCAATTACATCATCAGCCCAGTAACGCGCTTCAGCTACATAGAAAAATGCAGCATCTACAAATTCATTATTTATATTGTCAACATTTCCAAAATTTAATTGTTGCCATGCATCACGTGAACCAATCCATATCATTTCATCACTTGCAACTGAGTAAGGAGCAAGAATATTTCCATAGGCTCTTACAGTTACACCTTCAAGTCCATTTACCATTGGAGTAAATGCACTTACACCTAGTTGTTCTTCCAATAAGTTATTTGGGTTATTAGCATCCAAGCTACACCCAAGGAACACAATTATGGAAGTCAAAAGAATAAATGTTTTTTTCATTGTATTTAAATTTTTCATTTTTTCCATTATTTAAAATCCTACTTTAAGAGTAATTATAGCTTGTCTTGGAATTGGCCAACCAAAGGCTGCAATACCTTGTCCAAAATTCTGATCGAGAGTACTACCACTTCCTCTACCCACGTAGTTAATTCGAGGATCAACACCTGTGTAACCCGTAAAGAGTGCTATATTTCTTCCAGATACTCCCAGAGATGCAGTTTCAAATCCAAAAGTATCTAAGATACTACCAGTAAACTGATAATTTAAACTTAATTCATTCCAACTAATGAAATCCGCTTTTTCAAGTGTGTTTAATCCTGAGAAAGGAGCTAAAGCTAATGTTTGATTTAACCAGTCGTCTAGAGCATCAACTCTGACGTTAGGGTCATTTTGAGGATTAAACCCTGAGTCAACTCCTCCAGTAACATAATCTCTAACAACACGAGCAGAAGTTGGCATGTTACGACCAATTGCTCCATTTGCTTGACGGAAGGCATCAGTAAGGTTATTAATCACAAAATTACCAGCTTTATACTCGAATGTAGTACTAAGTGTAAAGTTTTTGTAACTCAATGAGCCTCCAAAAGAACCTGTCCAATCAGGAGTTGCTTTTCCTAAGTAGTGATCTAAATAATCTCCATCGCCATCCTCATCTCTAAGAAGAACTTTTCCTGTTCCAATTGATGTTGGAACACTCCCAACATCATCAGTAGTTTTTCCTGTAAAATATGAAATCAACTGATCTCTTGTGTCAGGAAGTCCATCAGAATTAGCAATGTCAACTGGGAGTTGGTTGTCTCCAACCTCCAATAGTTGAGCTCCGAAGTTTGCTCCAGGAGCAAATCCTTCTTTTAAAAAGTTACGGTATCTTGGGTATGAACCACCAACTTTTAAAGGAGGTGCTCCTCCTAAACTAACTACTTGGTCTCTATAGTATGCACCATTTACAAATAAGTTTAACGATAAATCTTGAGTTCGAATAACATTTCCACTAAGATTAATCTCCATTCCATAGGCTGATAACTCTCCAATATTCGTCAACTGAGTATTTCTAAATCCACCTGAAAGAGGGAATTGGCGTGCATACAATGCATCTTCTGTAACTCTATCAAAATATGTAAACTCTAAGCTTAACTTATCATCGATTAAACCAGCAGTAAACCCAACTTCCCACTCTTTTGATATTTCAGGGGAAAGTTCAGGATTTCCTAAGTTATTAGGTGCAATACCAGCTCCACTTGCTGAAGAAAATGCTAAGTAAGATGTTAATGCGCTAAAGGCTGCAGGTTGAAGCCCAGACCATCCATAAGAACCTCTTAATTGTAAAGAGCTAATTGGTCCAACATCGTTCCAATTTTCAGAATCTGAAGGAATAAAAGAAGCAGATACCTTAGGATAAAAAGCAGCATTAAATTCACTACCAAAAGCTGAATTTGCATCCAATCTTGCACCAAGAGTTACAAACATAATGTCATTAATTCCAATTTGTTCCTGAGCAAATATACCTGCCGTAATAACTTCTGTAAAAAATTCAGTTACATCTAATATACCGGCTGCAGAAGTCACCTCAAACCCAGGACCTGGAAACTCAGTACCCTGAGCACCTAAAACTTTAGTTTCCTGAGAAACATATTGTCCCCCAAGAATAAAATTAGATGTTAGATTACTTCCAATATCATTATTTAAAGATATTTTTACTTCACCAGTTTGCGCCAAAAAGTTTCTTGTATCAGCACTTAGTTGTCCTAAAGGACGACTCCCTGAGAAACCATCAATATTCCATGCAAAAGGCCAAAAGTTCGTACTTGATTGACTTGAGTAGTTAAGACCAAATGTTCCGTCAATTTTCATCCAATCAGTAGGATAATAATTCAATCCCAAGCTACCATTGTAATTATTCACTTTGGAATCAATCGAAACTTGTAAAGTTTCATCAACAGTAGCAAATGCAATAGTTCCTGTTGTATTATTTTCAGAAACAAGTTCAGGTTTACTAAACTGTGCCAAAGATCCAACTCCATAAATATTGTTGTTGTTTTCAGCAGTAGTGCTAAATCTTGAAGTGAATCCTTGAGTAAGTCTTATGCTCACTTTGTCAGATGGATTAACATTAAGATTAATATTAAACTGAGCAAGCCTATCTATATCTGTTGCATTAGTTTGTTGTCCCTCAAGATAACCGTCTCTTTCTTGA
>MDTG01344918.1_pt1 | contig 11421 bp, 6 predicted proteins | sample 811421 | NCBI WGS metagenome assembly MDTG01 (sample SAMN05326645, study PRJNA326480) | marine metagenome | isolation source: seawater | place: Pacific Ocean: South East | collected 2011
AGTCTTTCGTGATGCACTGAATTACCTGACATCATTCTTGCACCCATTGGATATGATAAACCCCAATCTTTAGCTGCCTGAGCATCAGCTTCTCTTACTTCGGGATGATTAGCAAGTCCCAAGTAATTATTTAGACTCCAATTCAAGACATTTTTTCCTTTGAATTTCATCCTTGGACCAATTTCACCTTCCAACATAGGAAACATATAATAATTATCATCAATATGAGAATATGCACCTAAAGGGCCTTTATCTTTTAGAATTTTTTCAAATAAATCCATAATTATATTGTATTATATCTTTGCAAAAATAACAAGTAATGATTGAATTATTAAAGAGATGAGTGAAATGTTTATGAGCCAATATTAATGGTAATTCCACCCTCACTTTTACCGTCTGAGCTATCAACTTTCTTATCATCAACTTTGGTAACATTTACCTTAGAGTCTTCTTTTAGTTTCTGAGAAATAGCTATATATGGACCACTTATAACCTTATCATTTTCATTTAGCCCTGAAAGAACTTCAATGTTTTCAAAATCGCTTATTCCAGTAGTTACCTCTATCATTTCTGCCTCACCATTGTTATCAATAAATACAATTTGTTTAATAGTCTCATTCCCAAGACTATCTTTTTCATTTTTAGTTGTTACTGATGATATTGGAACAAGTAATATTTGATCTTTTTCTTGAGTAATTATTTCAACACTTGCAGTCATACCTGGTTTAAATGGATTTTTTATTCCTTCTTCAATAGTTAGCTTACTGTATGATTCATTTATTACTCTAATCTTTACTTTGAATTCTGTGACAGCATCAGGAGAAGGTTTAGGATTTGCTGTACTAGCAATTTCAGTAACTATTCCTTTAAAAACTTGATCATAAATATTGTATGCATCTACATCAATATTTGTTGTATCACCAATTTCAACCCTTACTATATCATTCTCATTAACATCAACTCTAACTTCCATAATAGATAAATCTGCAATCCTTAGAAGTTCAGTTCCAGCCATTTGAGATGTACCAACTACTCTCTCCCCAAGTTCAACACTTAGAAGAGAAACTGTACCTGTCATAGGAGCAACTATACTAGTTTTTCTTAAATTTTCTTCAGATTCATCAACTGTAGCCTTTGCACTTCTAACAACGTATTCACTTGCTTTTACACTTTGCTTACTAGATTCTAAATCTTGTGTTGATACCTTAAAGTTTGTTTCAGCTATTTCATATTCAGAGTCTGAGATAACATTCTGCTCAAACAAAGATTTTTGTCTGTTAAACTCTAGCTTTGACCTTAAAAATTGAGCTTCTGATCTTGATAAATTAGACTTAGAACTAGATAGATTAGCTCTAACTTGATTATAATTAGCTTTTGCTCTTTCTAAAGCATTTATAAAATTATCAGGTCTAATTTTTACTAGAAGCTTACCTTCATCTACAAAATCGCCTTCCATTATTGTAAGTTCTATAATCTCACCAGGAACTTCAGGACTAACTCTAACTTCAACTTCAGGTTGAATTTCACCAGATGCAGTAACTAATTCTACTATTTTACCCTTTTTTGCAGTCATTACTTGTACGTCAATAGGTTTTATTCCACCTATCCATCCAAATCTTTGACCAAGAGTAATTCCTGCAATTCCTGCAATAACTATTGAACCAATTATTAATAATATCTTTTTATTTTTCATGTCCTAAAATGTTAATTTTTTACCTTGATAAAAGTCCAAAACTTTTAATTTAAAAATATAATCATATTTTGAAGATAATAAATCATTTGATGCTCTGACTAGATTATTGTTTGAAATCTGATATTCGGTGTAATTTACGGAACCTAAATTATACTGACTTTTAATTATTCTAAATGATTCCTCCAGAGCTCTAACCTGCTTTATAGATGCAGAATAAGATTTTGATGCGGCCAATGCGTCGTTGTATGATGTCTCAATAGTTTGTCTTACTTGATTTCTTGCCTCAATTACATTAATATCTGCAAGCTCTTTGTTAAGCTTAGCTCTCTTAATATTAGAAGATGTCTGGTATCTATTAAATATTGGAATTGAAATTGAAAATGATAATGACTTACTTAAGTAATCTTTCCATTGCTCTAGCAATGAAAAATCGACATCTTCTCCTACAACTCTTGGTAATTCAACTGAAGTAGAAACTGTCTCTGATGGATCAGAAGTTAAAAAAAAGCTTGTTGGAACTACAACCTCTACAGGTTCACCACCATAGAATTTCCTAGGTCTATTGGCAAAACTTGAGTAGTTTGAACTAAAGTTAGATGATACACTAACAGTCGGATATCTTCCACTTCTTGAAATCTTTAGATCATAAAGACTTGATTTAGCATTTTTTTCAGCGCTTTTAATCTCCGGAAGGAGATTTACTGCCACATCAAATATATCATTAGGATTTGATTCAATAACAGTAGATGGAGATAACTCCACAACAGGTTTGACTATCTTAATCTCTTTGTTAGTTTCAAGTAACAGAATCTGTTTTAGCTGTAAAACTGATAACCTGTAATTATTTTCTTGTTGTATTAGACTAAGCTCATCACCTGCTAATTGAGCTTCTAAATTTAATTTATTAGTGACTGGAATAGAACCTGCATCAACTAACTTAGCTGTCCTATTAAGTTGCTCTTGAGTTGATTGTAATTGAAATCTAGCATTATCTAATCTATCTGTATTTAATAAGACATTAAGATAAGAACTTACTACACTTAGCATTACATTATTTCTAGTATTTTCTAAATCAAAAACACTTTTTTCTAATAAAATTTTTGATTTCTTAATGTTATTTCGAACAGAAAAGCCAGAAAAAATATTAAAATTAGATGAGGCACTAACCCCAGAAAAACTGGAATTATTAGAAATAAAGGTATTAGTAGTAGGATCAATAGATCTACCATAATTATTCCCATAATTTGAAAATAAATTTAATGTAGGTGCCTGTTGTAATAAAGACTGATTATACCCTACTTTTTGAAGTTGCTCATTAATAATACTTCTTTTTAATTGTAAATTGTTTTCAAGAGCTATTTCAAGACACTGTTCCAAGTCCAATTCAAGGTATTTATTTGACTGTGAATGAAGATTAAAGGAAATAAATAAAACTAATAAAATTCTTAACATATATAAATTTGATGTTTTTAATTATTATTTCTTGCTTTTAAAGCGATGCAAATATATGATTTACTAAGCAATGAAAAAATAATTATATAGAAACCTGACCCTTAATATGAGGGTGAGCATTATAATTTAATAATTTAAAATCATCATACTTAAAAGAAAATAGATCTCTAACATCTTTATTAATTTCCATTATTGGAAGAGTATAAAATTCTCTTTGTAATTGTATTTTAACCTGATCAATGTGATTAAGATAAATATGTGCATCACCAAATGTATGAACAAAATCTCCTAGTTTAAGATTACACACTTGAGCTACCATCATTGTCAATAAAGCATAAGAAGCTATATTAAAAGGAACTCCCAGAAATACATCTGCACTTCTTTGATATAGCTGACATGATAATTTTCCATTTATAACATAGAATTGGAACATGGTATGACATGGAGGTAATGCCATAGAATCGATATAAGGGACATTCCAAGCACTAATAATGTGCCTTCTTGAATTAGGATTATTTTTTAGATCATTTAATAATTTTTTAATTTGGTCATGGGTATCACCACCTTTACCTTCCCATTTTCTCCACTGAACTCCATAAACTGGACCTAAATTCCCATCTTTATCTGCCCACTCATCCCATATTCTTACTCCATTATCATTTAAATATTTAATATTATTATCTCCGTTTAAAAACCACAATAATTCATATATAATAGATTTTAAATGAAGCTTTTTAGTAGTTATACATGGGAATCCATCATTTAGATCAAACCTCATCTGATGTCCAAAAATACTAATAGTTCCAGTACCAGTTCTATCAGATTTTTTTACTCCTTTTTCTAGTATTGTTCGTAATAAATTGTGGTATTGCTTCATTTAATTTAAGTAAATTTAAATAGTAAAAACAAATTGATAAACTTTTTAATAACTAAAAGATAATATAGTTAGACTTTATTCACTATGAAAACTCGAATCGTCTTTTTTATCTTCATTCTCCTAGCATCTTTTTATACTTTTAATCATTTCAAATTCAAAAAATCAAATCATAATATTTGGGATTTAGTGTCATCAAAGTCTTCAATTATTCTAGAATTAGATGACCCCTTTGTTCAATATAATAAAATGCTAAAATCATCAATTATAGAAAAAAATTTGACTGAAATAAAAAATGATTTTGATGCGTTCAACTTATTTTTAAATAATAACATAGAAAGTTTTTTAAATTCAAATAAGATCATAATATCTTATTTTAAATTATCTGACTCCAAGTTAGAACCTATATATGTAACCTATAAAGGGGCGCTGGATATAGATTTTATTTTTAAAAAAATTAAAGAAAGTGGAGTCAGCATCAAAGAAAGAAAATTTAATAACCAAATTATTTACGAATCTATAATCGAAGACAAAAACTATACATTTTCTGTTATTGATAATATAATTATACTTTCTAAGAATTCTCTTTTAATAGAAGATGCAATCAGAACTAAGACAAACTCAAACCTTCAATTTAAAAAAAATGAATCTGATCTTTTTTCTCAAGTAAAAATCAAAAAAGATATTGGTAACCTATACATTAATCATCCCGACATTTTTGATTTGTTGAATATTGATTCAAAAAATAATTTGATGTCATTTATCGAAAAAATAACACCAAAAAAATCTTTCTTTGATATGAAATTAGAAGCTCAAATACTTAGGCTAAATGGTTTTTCATCCGTATCTAGTGAAAGCTTTAATAAAGATAAATCAAGACATGATTCAATTATTGATATTTTACCTTATAACACAATATCTTATATAAATATTAACTCAACAAATGAAAAAAATTTTTTTAAGTTCAATAAAAAAAATAAAATTGAAAAATTTAGTGAAAATTATAAACTGGAAATTGGAAGGGCAATAATTGAAAATTCAAAATCTAATAAATACGATGAACTAGTAATTTTAAAAAGAAAATCATCATCTGACTTTCAAAAAACTGACTCATTACTATATGATGGAATTTTTAAATTGGATGATCAAGAATTAAATGAGCTTATTAATAATAAAGACACACAAGATCAAAGAGAAAAATTTTTCATCAAAATAGAAGATTATATTTTAATATCAGAACAAATAAGTTCTTTAATACAAATAGAAAATAATATCAAAAAAAATAAATTTTGGACAAAAAAATTAAATATTAGTAAGTTCAAAAATCAAATGAATGAATCCCATAATATCTCTATTGTTTTAGACTATTCTAGATTTACAAACACTTATAACTCAACAATAAATATGGTTTCATTCCAGATGAGTTTAATTGATAATAAATTATATACAAGTCTAAATATGTCTAATAAGGATAATGTGACAGAAGAATTTTCAAATGAGAACATTGTAAAAGAATTCATAGCTAAGAATAATTTAATAATAAAACCTAAAATAATATATAGTCATTTAGATAATACTCCAGAGGTAATAACTCAAGATGAAAAAAATAATATTTATCATTTATCTAAAGAGTTCAATCTAATATGGTCAGATTCTATCGAAAGAATAAACTCAGAAATTTATTCGATTGATTATTACAAGAACAACAAGAAACAAATTCTTTTTTCAAGCAAAAATAAAATTTATAGCTACGACAGAAAAGGGAATCCTCTAACTGGCTTCCCAATTAAAAATCCTTCAGAAAGCAACATTGAACATTTAAATGTTATTGATTATGACAAATCAAAAAGATATAGGATAATAACATCTCATGATAATGGAGAAATATATTTCTTAGATAAAAATGGACGAAAATTAGATGGTTGGTCACCTATGAAAATGAAAGATAAACTTGTTCAAGAACCTTTACATGTAAGAGTAAGAGGAAAAGATTATATTATTATTTTACTTAAAAATGGCACCCTATATTTAAAGAACAGAAAAGGAGCAGATTATCCTGGGTTTCCTATAAAAACAAATAATGCTTTTAATAATAAAATAAAAGTCGAAATATCAAATTCACCAAAAAATAGTGTGATTGAATTACTTAGTGATAATGGTACTCTTTACAAAATTAATTTTAATGGGAAAATTGTTTTGCAAAGAGATCAATTCAGACCAGAAAAATATTCAAAATTTAAAATGATAAAAGATCCTTCAGGAAAAAGTTCTTTAATATTTTCATATGATGAAAATTATATTTATTTGTATGATAAGAGGTTAAGTTTTGACAATATTAATGATCTTAAATTTCAATATTATGATCTTAATAAAAACACAAAATATTTTATAATAACGGACCCAAAGACTAAAAAGACTATTTTTCTTGACAAGGATTTGAGTTATAAATTAAAGTCAGTAGATAATGAAAATAAAATATCTTTAATAAATTATAGTAAATCAATAAATATTTATAAATCAATAAATAATATTATATCTATGATTGAAATAAAAAAATAAATAGATTTAATAGACTAAATTAAACCAAAAATGAAAAAAATACTCTCACTAATTATTCTTCTAACGTTTTCTTTTGATTCACAATCTCAAAGAAAGAAAAAGAAAAAAAACATTAACTCAAATCATATAAGCTATGAAATACCCAACTTAAAATGGAGATCTATAGGCCCTTATAGAGGAGGAAGAGCATCTTCTGTAGCTGGAACTTCAAAATCTAAAAGCACTTATTATTTTGGAGCTACTGGAGGTGGTGTATGGAAAACAACTAATGCTGGTGTTACATGGAAAAACATTTCTGATGGATATTTTGGGGGTTCAATTGGTGCTGTTAGTGTAAGTGAATCCGATCCAAATATTTTATATGTTGGAACAGGAGAGCAAACAGTTAGGGGTAATGTATCTCCTGGTTATGGTGGATTTTGGAAATCACTTGATGCAGGAGAAACGTGGAAAAAAATGAATTTAAATATTGATCAAGTCCAAGTAGGTCGTATTGCTATTCATCCAAAAAATCCTGATGTAGTACTTATAGCTGTGATGGGAGATTTATTTAAAAACAGCATTGATAGAGGACTATATAAGACAACTGATGGAGGAGAAACTTGGAGAAAAGTACTCTATACTAATGATAGAGCTGGGGCAGTTGATGTATCAATAGATAAAAATAATCCTAGAATTGTATATGCATCCACTTGGAATATAAGAAGAACACCATATAGTCTTGAAAGTGGAGGTGATGGTTCTGGTTTATGGAAATCTACAGATGGTGGAGATACTTGGAAAAATATATCTGGGAATGAAGGTCTTCCTAGTGGAACTTGGGGAATAAGTGGAGTAGCTATTTCTCCAGTAAACTCGAAAAAAATATTTGCTCTAATTGAGAACCAAGATGGCGGTCTATACAGATCTGATGATGGTGGTAAATCATGGAAAAAAGTAAATGAGGATAGAAATTTAAGACAAAGAGCATGGTACTATACTAGAATATATGCTGATACTCAGAATGAAAATAGAGTTTATGTAATGAATGTTTCATTTTGGAGGTCTGAAGATGGAGGAAAATCTTTTGATAGATATAGAACGCCACACGGTGATCACCATGACTTATGGATAGATCCAGAAAATAATAATAGGATGGTTGTAGCAGACGATGGAGGAGCACAAGTTAGTAATGATGATGCTATGAGTTGGTCAACCTACATGAATCAGCCAACTGCTCAATATTATAGAGTTGCAACTGATAATAGTTTTCCTTATAATATTTTAGTTGCCCAACAAGATAATAGTACTCAGAGGGTACCACATAGAGTTAATTCAGGGGGTATTGGAGAAAGAGATTGGGAAGCTTCTGCTGGTGGAGAAAGTGCCCACCTAGCAGCTAATCCAGATAATCCAGAAATAGTATATGGAGGTAGCTATGGAGGATATCTTACAAGATTAGATCATAGTTCAGGTGAAACTAGATCAATCAACGTTTGGCCAAATAATCCTATGGGACATGGAGCTGAAGATATGAAATATCGTTTTCAATGGAATTTTCCTATTTTCTTCTCACCTCATGATGCAAATAAATTATACACCACTTCTAATCACTTTCATGTCACAAGAAATGAAGGACAGACATGGGAGGTAATTAGTCCTGACTTAACAAGAAATGAAGCAGAAAAATTAGGCCCATCAGGTGGACCAATTACAAAAGATAATACTGCTGTAGAATATTATGCTACAATTTTTGCTGCGTGTGAATCTCCATATGAAGAAGGACTTCTTTGGGCTGCATCAGATGATGGAATGATTCATATATCAAAGAATTCAGGAGAAAGTTGGGATGATGTAACTCCTCAAAATGCACCAAAATATATAATGTGGAATAGTGTTGAGCCTGATCCATTTGTTAAAGGGGGGTTATATGTAGCTGGGACATTATATAAAAGTGGTGATTTTAAACCTTATCTATATAAGACAAAAGATTATGGTAAAACTTGGACAAAAATAGTTAATGGTATTCCAGAAAACTTTTTCACTAGAGTTCTAAGAGCTGATCCTAATAGAAAAGAACTTTTATATGCCGGAACTGAATCAGGGGTTTTTATTTCTTTTGATGATGGTTTATCATGGAATTCTTTTCAAATCAATCTGCCACTAGTTCCAATAACAGATATGACAATAAAAGATAATAACCTCGTAGCTGCAACACAGGGACGATCAATTTGGATTATAGATGATTTGACACCTTTACATCAGCTTAATAACTTAAACCATAATACTAGCTTTCATTTATTTAAACCTTTAGATAGTTATAGAATGGGATATTCAAGTTGGGGAGGTGCTTCTTCTACATCAGGGAAGAATCACCACAACGGCGTTGAAGTCTTTTTTAATATTAATAATAAATTAATTGAAGAAAATTCTGATATATCTCTAGAATTTATAGATGAAAATAAAAATTCAATAAAAAAATATTCTCTTAATAATAAGAAGTCTACTCTTAAAATAAAAGGCGAAAAAAATTCTTTTGTTTGGAACATGCGACATGATGATGCAGAGGGATTTGATGGTCTCATTATGTGGGCTGCAGGTCTTACTGGACCAAAAGCATATCCTGGATCTTATTCTGTAAGATTAAAAGTTGGTGATTCAGTTCTTGAAGAACAATTTAAAATTCTAAAAGATCCTAGAAGTTCATCAACAAATGAAGATCTTAAAGAACAATTTGACTTTTTAATAAGTGTTAGAGATAAAGTAACAGAAATTCATAAATCAATTGTTCAAATTAGATCAACTAGAGATCAACTAAAAAATCTAAAAGAAAAACTTAGTGATGACCACATAGAAATTAATAAGTCAATAGATAGTATTCTTGAAAGAATTTCCAAAATTGAAGAAAATTTATATCAAACTAAAAATAGAAGTGGGCAAGACCCACTAAATTTTCCTATAAGGTTAAATAATAAACTTGCACATTTATCAAGTGTTGCGTCTAGAGGGAATTTTAAACCAACAGATCAAATGTATGGAGTCAGAGACGAATTAATTGAAAAAATTAATGCTCAACTCTTAGAGTGGGAAAATATAAAAAGTAGTGAATTAGATAAATTAAATGCTACTGTCTTAGAAAATAACATCCAATTAATAAGTATTAATTAAATTCGCAATTGATTTAATTAATACTTATTAATAATGAGTAATATAGTTTCAATTGTAGGAAGACCTAATGTAGGTAAATCAACGCTATTTAACAGATTAGTTGAAAAAAGACAAGCAATAATCCATGATGAAAGTGGAGTAACAAGAGATCGTCATTACGGTATTTCTGAATGGAATGGAAAGTCATTTACTGTAATAGATACAGGAGGTTACGTAGAGAATACAGAGGATATTTTTGAAAATAAAATAAAAGATCAAGTTGTTCTTGCTTTAAATGAATCTTCAATTATATTATTCATGGTCGATTGTAAAAATGGATTATCTACCTTAGATATTGACTTTGCAAAAGTTGTCAGACAGATCAACAAAGATGTAATAATAGTAGCAAATAAAGCAGATAATTATGAACTAGAATTAAATTCTAATGAATTTTATGAACTCGGACTTAGTGAATCACAGATAATACCCATTTCATCTATAAGTGGTTCAGGAACAGGTGAATTATTAGATTTGGTCGTTAAAAAATTAGGTAGTGACTCAGAAAATAAAAATGAAAATCTTCCAAGAATTTCTATATTAGGAAGGCCTAATGTAGGTAAATCATCATTTACTAATTCAATATTAGGCGAAGAAAGAAATATTGTAACTGATATATCTGGAACAACTCGTGACTCAATAGACACAAAATACAATCTATTTAAAAAAGAGTTTATAATTACAGATACTGCAGGAATAAGAAAAAAATCTAAAGTAAAAGAAAACATTGAGTTTTACTCAGTCATGAGATCAATTCAAGCTATGGAAAATAGTGATGTATGCATAATAATGATCGATGCAAAACAAGGGTTTGAAAGTCAAGATATGAATATACTTTCTCTTGCAGCAAAATATAAAAAAGGGATAATCTTGATGATAAATAAGTGGGATTTAATAAATAAAGAAACTCATAGTGCTAGAGATTATGAAGAAAAACTTAATAGAAAAATAAGTCCATTAAACTTTATACCTATTGTTTTTACTTCAGTAATAAACAAACAAAGAATTCATAAGGTACTAGAATTAGCTATGACGGTGTACGAAAACAGATCAAAAAAAATAACAACTTCTCAACTCAATAATTTAATATTACCTGAAATTGAAAAATCCCCTCCACCAGCTACAAAAGGGAAATATATTAAAATAAAGTATATAACACAGTTGCCTACAAAGACTCCTACAATTGCATTCTTTTGTAATCTTCCTCAATATATTAAAGAACCATATAAAAGGTTTCTAAGTAATAAAATTCGAAAAAAATTTTCTTTGGAAGGCGTACCAATTACCTTGGTCTTTAGAAAGAAATGAATTAGATTCATATCCAGTAAATTAAACGTTTTAATACTATTTTTGTATTATGTCTAGTGCAAAATATAATTTTTTAGAAACCGAAAGGAAGTGGCAGAAATATTGGCTAGAAAACAAGACCTTCAAATCTGAAATAAACAGAAAACCTAAGTATTATGTAATGGACATGTTTCCATATCCATCAGGTTCTGGGTTGCACGTTGGTCACCCATTAGGTTATATTGCATCTGACATAATTTCTAGATTTAAAAGATTAGAAGGGTTTAATGTACTACACCCTATGGGTTTTGATTCATTTGGTTTACCAGCTGAACAATATGCAATTCAAACAGGTCAACACCCAAAAGAAACA
>MDTG01447005.1_pt1 | contig 11421 bp, 9 predicted proteins | sample 811421 | NCBI WGS metagenome assembly MDTG01 (sample SAMN05326645, study PRJNA326480) | marine metagenome | isolation source: seawater | place: Pacific Ocean: South East | collected 2011
CTGTTCTGCAGTTCCAGTCATTTTATTCCTATTTCCCATTGATAGTATCTGCGTAAAACCACAGTAAAAGAAAATTCCTTCTAGTACACAATAAAAAGCAATAAGATTTCTTAACAAGGTTTTGTCATCTTCTATCGTTCCTGTTTTGAAGTTTTGGTCAGATAAGAATTGTGTGAAAGGAAGAGCCCAAGCAGCTTTTCTTGCAACTGATGGAACTTCTTTATACATGTTAAATATTTCTCCTTCATCCATTCCTAATGATTCAATAACATACTGATATGCATGAGTATGAATAGCTTCTTCTAGCGCTTGCCTAAGAAGATATTGTCTACATTCAGGATTGGTTATGTGCCTGTAGATAGACAGAACAATGTTATTTGCCACTAAAGAGTCTGCAGTTGAGAAGAAGCCAAGGTTTCTCATAACTATTCTTCTTTCATCTTTAGTTAGACCGTTTGGATCTTTCCAAAGCGCGACATCTGCAGTCATATTTATTTCTTGAGGCATCCAATGATTGGCACTTCCATCGAGATATTTTTGCCATGCCCAATCATATTTGAAAGGCACTAACTGATTTACATCAGCTCTGCAATTTATCATTTGCTTTTGATCTACGTCTACTCTTCCGGATGCTCCTTCCAGATCCTTCATGCCCGCATCTATGTCAAGGTTATCCAATGCCTTAGATACATCAGAAATAAAATTTGTGCTGGGAGCAGCATTTTTTTCCTCTGCCTGATTAGTTCTTTCTTCAGCTTTTACCTCATGTTTCGTAACTGGTGCTGATACCGCTTTTTGTTTTTCTTCTGTATTAAAATCATCCCAAGATAACATAATATTCCTCCTTATAAATTTACTGACATGCCTCGCAGTCAGGGTCGTCAATGGAGCATGCTTCTGGCTGATCGTAGCTTTTAGTCTCAGTCTTTACAGCGTTAAGCTCCATGTTGGTAATTGTTGATTTTTCGGTTGTTGTGGCACTTCTTGATCTTAGATAATAAGTGGTTTTTAAACCTCTTAACCAAGCCATTCGATACATTACGTCTAGTTTCTTCCCGTTAGGTTCAGAAACATAGAGATTTAACGACTGACTTTGATCTATCCATTTTTGTCTTCTGCTTGCTGCTTCTATTAACCATTTAGGTTCGACCTCAAAAGAGGTTGCAAACAGTTTTTTAATATCATCTGGAACTCTCGCTATACTTTCTAAGCTTCCATTGAGGTTTTTAAGGTCATAAACCATTACTTCGTCCCACATATCTATTTCTTTCAAAGCATCCACTAAGTGCATGTTTATCACTGTGAATTCTCCAGAAAGGTTTGATTTTACAAAAAGGTTAGAGTAGGTGGGTTCAATTGATTGAGTTAGGCCTGTGATATTAGCAATCGTTGCGGTTGGTGCGATCGCCATTGTGTTTGAGTTTCTCATCCCTTGAGTTTTGACTTTCTCTCTCAAAGCATCCCAATCAAGTCGAGTCGTCTTATCAACTTCAATGTAATCTCTACCTCTTTGTTGTTCTAAGATCTCTATCGAATCTAGTGGTAGTATTCCTTTACTCCAAAGAGAGCCTTCATAAGAAGAGTACGAGCCTCTTTCTTTTGCTAGGTCTGAAGACGCGTTAATTGCCATATAACTAACTACTTCCATTGACTCGTCAGCAAAGTCAATTGCAGCCTCTGAGGCGTAAGGTATTTTCTTTATATAGAGCGCATCTTGAAAGCCCATGATTCCCATACCAATGGGGCGATGTTTGAAGTTTGAGTTTTCCGCCTGCGGCACGGCATAATAATTTATATCTATGACGTTATCGAGCATTCTTATTGCAGTAGTTACATTTTTTTCAAGCTTTTCTTTATTCAGATTTCCTTCACTATCAAGGTGGTTTGGAATATTAATTGAACCTAAATTGCAAACAGCAATTTCATCGTTTGAAGTATTAAGTGTAATTTCAGTACACAAATTTGATGAATGAATTACACCTGTGTGCTGCTGCGGGGACCTTAGGTTACAAGCATCTTTGAAGGTAATCCAGGGATGACCTGTTTCAAAAAGCATTGATAATATTTTTCGCCAGAGCTCTTCTGCTTCAACTTCTTTATAAGCTTTTAGCTTTCCCTCCTGAGCAAGCTTTTCATATTCTTCGTATTTTTCTCTGAAAGCCTCTCCGGATAGATCATGCAACTCAGGTGTCTCATTTGGAGTGAAGAGGGTCCATTTTTTTCCTTCAAACACTCTTTCCATGAAAAGATCTGGTACCCAATTAGCAGTATTCATATCATGTGTTCTTCTTCTGTCGTCTCCAGTATTTTTTCTAAGCTCGACGAACTCTTCAATATCAAGGTGCCATGTTTCTAGGTATGCGCAGACCGCCCCCTTTCTCTTTCCGCCTTGGTTAACGGCAACTGCTGTATCGTTGACTACTTTTAAAAATGGAACTACACCTTGTGATTTTCCATTTGTTCCTTTGATGTGAGCCCCCATTCCTCTTACAGGTGTCCAGTCATTACCTAGACCTCCTGCCCACTTAGAAAGCATTGCATTATCCTGAAGAGCCCCATAGATCCCGTGTAAATCATCCGGAACTGTAGTCAGATAGCACGAAGATAATTGAGAATGCAACGTTCCAGCATTGAATAGAGTGGGGGTTGAACTCATATAGTCAAAGGAAGATAACAATTCATAAAACTCTAAAGCGCGTTGCTCTCTATTCTCTTCGTTTAAGGCTAAACCCATTGCAACTCTCATGAAGAAGACCTGTGGAAGTTCGAATCTTGTTTCATTTGAATGAATAAAATATCTATCGTAGAGGGTTTGAATTCCCAAATAAGAGAAAAGCAAATCATTATCTGGATTTATAGCCTTTCCGAGCATATCCAAGTCATAGTTTGCAAGCTCTGGATTTAGAAGTTCCAAATCAATACCTTTTTTAATGAATATTTTTAAAGCTTCTGGATAAAAACTGTGCATTTCTTCGTGTGTTGCGTTATCAGTTATATCTAGGAAGGACAGAGCTTCAGATCTTAGACTGTCCAGTAAGATTCGTGCCGTTGCAAAGGTATAATTTGGCTCAACTTCTACTAGAGCTCGCGCAGAAAGAACTAATGCTTCTTTTACCTCGTGTTCTGGTGCACCTTCATAAAGATTTTTATTTGCTTCTGAAATAATTTTCTCACTGTCTGTTCCTTCCAAACCGATACATGCCTCCCGTGCAATGATTTCGATTCTTTCAGAAGTTTTCAATTCTTGTTTTTCCGGGCGGTCATGGATATGAGTTTCTATTGCTCTTTGATTTGCTCTCTCGGCACGGTATAAGACATATTCTCTTGCAACCTTGTGTTCTTCTGAGCGCATCAAAGCCAATTCAACTTGATCTTGAATCTCTTCAATGTGAATTGTTCCTCCTGAAGGCATCCTTCTTTTAAAGATATCTTCTACTTGGCTACTTAATGAAGAGACTCTGCTATGAACGCTTGAAGATGCAGCAGCAGCACTTGTATGCACTGCTAAAAATGCTTTCGTTATTGCTATTTCTATTTTTGAGCCATCGAAATCTACAACCGATCCATTTCTCTTAATTATTCTTAGCTGCCCTGGCGAAACCATAGCTTTTTTTTGTTCTGGTTTAGCTGCTTCTTGCTTCTTCTCTTCTATTGTTCCTGTTGTTTCCAAAACAATTCCTTCTTTTTACGTTAACTAAAATGGATATAAAAACACTATATGTTGTGTTTCTATAACAAAGGAGTACAAGATAGAGGATTTTTGCTAAAAAAGCAATACAACAATTTATGAAAATTTAGTGGATAGGCTGTGTATAAGTGTATATAAATATATTCATGTCCAAGTATTACATTTCTATAGATCAAGGAACAACAAGTTCACGAGCAGTTCTCTACGATAGTTCCTTTGAACAGATAACCCAAGAACAGCAAGAGTTTAAACAATACTATCCCGCAGAAGGCCTAGTAGAGCACGATCCTGAAGAAATTTGGTCATCTGTAGTAAACACAGTGAGATCCTTGATGAGCAAAAATAACATCGATAGTTCCGATGTGATCTCCATTGGCATAACCAACCAAAGGGAGACAGTCATGCTTTGGGATAAAGAGGGTAGAGTTTTGAATAAGGCAATTGTTTGGCAAGATCGAAGAACAGCTGAATTCTGTGACGAACTAAAAACTAAAGGCATAGAATCAGAAGTAACTACAAAAACAGGCTTATTACTCGATCCTTATTTTTCAGCAACTAAAGCTCGATGGATATTGAAAGAACATAAAATTGATTCAAGCAAATATTTTTTTGGCACTATTGATACGTTTCTTGTTTGGAAGTTAACAGAGGGAAAAAGTTTTAAGACAGATGTAACCAACGCTTCTAGAACTTTATTATTTAACATTAATGACGTGAAATGGGATCAAGATTTAATTGATATTTTTGATCTGGACGGTTTAAATCTTCCCGAAGTAACAAAAAATAGCGCTAACTTCGGCTCAACCAAGCTTTTTGGCGGAGAGATTAAAATTTCTGGGATTGCGGGAGATCAACAAGCGTCTTTAGTTGGTCAAGGTTGTTTTGCTTCAGGACAATTAAAAAGCACTTATGGTACTGGATGCTTTTTAATGGCAAATACTGGAAATAAAAGACAAAACTCTTCCAATAAGCTGCTATCGACAATAGCTTACCAAATAGATGACTTATGTTACGCTCTAGAAGGGAGTATTTTTATGGCTGGGGCTAACTTTCAATGGCTCAGAGATAAGATGAATTTCTTTGAAGATGTCAGCGAGTCAGAAGAACTTGCTAAAAGAGCTGATCCCAATTCTAATGTTTTTTTAATTCCTGCTTTTGTAGGCTTAGGAGCACCGCACTGGGTACCTGATGCTAGAGGAACGATCTTCGGCCTTACAAGAGACTCTGGAATGGAAGAATTAAGTTTAGCAACTCATGAGGCTATTGCCTTTCAAACCAAAGAGATCATAGCTTCTTTAGTCGATGATGGAATACAAGTTGACAATGTAAGAGTTGATGGCGGTTTAACGAAAAACGCTTTTTTTAATCAAATCTTATCTAGTGTCATTGAATTGGAAGTTTTATGTTCTAAAACAGTTGAGTCCACTGCTTTGGGGGCTGCTTTTTTAGCTGGCGTTGGATCAGGAGAAGTTTCTTTGATGGATATATCTAATAATTGGTCACCTAAGACAAAATATAACCCAAATCCAAGTTACGATTTAAAAAGGTATGAAACCTGGAAAGAATTTTTAAATAAATTAATCGGTTAACAAAAACTCAAGAAGGCTCTGTTGAGCATGTAGCCTATTTTCAGCCTGGCTCCACACCATACTTTGAGCATGTTCTAACATGTTTAAGCTAACTTCTTCTCCTCTATGAGCTGGTAAGCAATGCAAAAAAATTGCATTATCTTTCGCATGACTCATATCTTTTTCTTCAACAAAGAAATTTTTGAAAGTCTTTCTTCTTTCTTTTGAAGAAGGCTTGTTATTCATAGAAGTCCAAACATCAGTTGTGACAATTTGAGCCTTCTCAAGAGCCTCAACCTTTGATGATGTAAATGAAATAAAATCTTTAGCATTTTTCAATAATGGTTTAAACGGCTCATTTCCTTTGGGACAAAAAATACTGATTTCAAAATCAAGTTTAGATGCAGCTTCAATGTAAGAATTACAAACATTATTTCCATCTCCAATCCAACATACCTTTTTGAGAGTTTCGCCCTCATTTTTTTCCTTGAAAGTCATCAAGTCAGCAAGAATTTGACAAGGATGAAATAAATCAGTTAAACCATTAATTACAGGAACAGAGGAGTTCTCTGAAAAAAGCTTCAACTCCTCGTGACTATCATTTCTAATCACAATCGCATCAACCATGGAAGACAAAACTTTTGCAGTATCTGGAATGGACTCGCCTCTGGACATTTGCAACTCAGACGAACTTAAGAAAATTGTGTTACCTCCTAATCTGTTCATAGCTACCTCAAAGGAAACTCTGGTTCTAGTAGATGGCTTTTGAAAAATTAGACCGAGCGTTTTTTTTTCGAAAATATTTGAAGTTTCCGATTTTAATTTAATCTCGATTGCCCTATCAATGATTTGAGAAAGGCTTTCTTTAGAAAAATTATCAAAATTTAAGAAATGTTTTGGTCTCATTTAATTATAGTTATAGAATTGCAGATTCAAAAAACTAATACTAATAGACTTCATTAAATAAATAAAATTCATATGACGCAAAAAATCAAAACCTTTAATGCAATTGCTGAAAAAGGCCTAAATATTCTCCATGAAAAAAAATTTGAAATATCTGATGGTCTTTCTGACCCTGATGCAATCATATTAAGAAGCCATAAGCTCAAAAAGGAAGATTTTGGCAAGAATCTTAAAGCTATAGCTAGAGCCGGAGCTGGAGTAAATAATATTCCTGTTGAAGAATGTTCTGAACTTGGAATTCCAGTATTTAATACTCCAGGAGCAAATGCAAATGCAGTCAAAGAAATAGTCTTAGCAGCTCTATTGATGTCCTCTAGAGGTCTTTTTCAAGGAGCTAATTTTGTAAATTCAATAGAAGAATCTAATCAAGACAAATTAAAACCATTAATTGAGTCAGGAAAAAAAAGTTTCAAAGGGAGAGAATTAACCGGAGGGACTTTAGGAGTTGTTGGAATGGGAGCTATAGGCTCTAAAGTTGCTGATATGGGAGTAATGCTGGGTATGAATGTTATTGGTTATGACCCAGCTATTACGGTTGAAGCTGCATGGAAATTACCCAACAAAGTCAAAAGAAAAGAAAGTATCGAAGATGTTTTTAAGGAATCTGACTATATCTCTCTCCATGTTCCTGCAAATGATAAAACCAAGGGCCTTATAAACTTTGATTTACTTAAAAAAGCTAAAAACGGCTTAAGACTTATAAATTTTGCAAGAGATGAAATAGTTGTCTCTAAAGACATCATAGAGAGTCTAGATAAAAATATTCTTAGCAAATACATCACAGATTTTGCTGACATAGAATTAATCTCGAGAGCTAATACGGCTAAAGATATAATAATTTTGCCGCACATTGGTGCAAGTACAAGCCAAGCAGAAGAAAATTGTTCTGTAATGGCTGCAGAACAGCTAGATGACTTTTTAAACAATGGGAACATCAAAAATTCAGTGAATTTTCCTGAGTTAATTGAACCAAGACCTTCAGAGTTTAGGATTACTCTTTCTAATAAAAATCATCCGGGAATGATTGGAAAAATAACTACTGTACTAGCCGAAAATAAATTGAATATTATAGATATGGTCAATAAAAGTAGAGGCGATATTGCTTATAATGTGATTGACTTAGAAACCAAACCACCGGAAAAGGTTCTAGTTGAATTGTTAGCATTAGATGATGTCATCTCAGTGAGAGAAGTATAAAAATGAATAGACCAGTTGCAATCGTTACAGGCGGCAGCAGAGGTGTAGGCGCCGAAGTTTCAAAACTCCTCGCGAGCAAGGGCTGGAATATAGCAATAACTTGTTCAAGCTCGTTAGAAGCTGCAAATGAAGTGAGTAAAGAGTGTGAAACCTTAGGGGCTGAGACGATCGTAATAAAAGCAGATGTTTCACAGCCTGAATCTTGTGCACAAACGGTAAAAGAAACTATTGAAAAATGGGGAAAGTTAGACGCCTTGATCAACAATGCCGGAACTACCAAATTTAATGCTCATGACAATTTAGACGGCCTTTCCAAAGATGACTTTCTTGGATTATATGCAACAAATACCGTTGGACCTTACATGATGATAAAAGAGTCTAGAGAAAGCCTTCTTAAATCTGAAAACCCATCAGTTGTAAATGTTGCTTCCATAGCTGGAGTATTAGGAATAGGCAGTTCAGTCGCATATGCTGCCTCGAAAGGAGCTTTGATAAATATGACTAAGTCCCTAGCTAGAGCTTTAGGACCTATAAGAATTAATGCAATTTGTCCTGGATTTATACAAGGCGACTGGCTAAAAAATGGCCTGGGAGAGGAAACTTATGAATTTGTAAAAAATTCTACGGAAGAAAGCGTTCCATTAAACTTAACATGCACGGCAGAACAGGTAGCAGAGACAATTTGCTATTTCATTGAATCCGGATCAACAATAACAGGAGAGACTCTACTTCTTGATGGCGGAATGCATTTGGGCAATTTCTAGACCTTAAAAATACTTTTCCACATATTCTTTTGTAAAACCTACAATCTCCTCGTCTCGGCCTTCTTTTACCTTCAGAACCCACTCAGGATCAGACAAGAGAGCTCGACCTACAGCAACCATGTCGAATTCTTCTCTTTCAAACATTTCTACCAAAGTTTCAATAGATGAAACATTAGCTTTATCATTTCCCACATACAAACCTATAAAATCTGAGTCAAGTCCTACACTCCCTACAGTAATAGTAGGTTTATTGGTTATTTTTTTTGTCCATCCTGCAAGATTTAAATCAGATCCCTCAAATTCTGGCTCCCAATATCTTCTTGTACTAGCGTGAAAGACATCAACTCCAGAATCGGATATGGGCCCTAAAAAAGTTTCCAAGTCTTTGGGGGAGGGAGCAAGAATGGCTTCGTAATCTTGTTGTTTCCATTGAGAAAATCTAAGCATTATTGGAAATTCGTTCCCAACAAGTTTTCTAGCTCGCGAAACTATCTCACAGACAAACTTTGTTCTTAAATCTTCCTCTTTACCGTATTTATCTTTTCTAACATTAGTATCTTTCCAGAAAAATTGATCAATCATATATCCATGAGCTCCATGAAGCTCAACGCCATCAAAACCTAACATTTTTATAATTTCTATATCTTTAACATAGTTTTGAATGAGATCTTCAACGTCATTGTCAGTCATTTCATAAGCTACTTTTTTATCTTTTCTGACTAAACCTGAAGGCGTATAACCAGGTACTTCAGGATTTGGAGGTTGACCAGGCTTTCTTATTCCTCCTACGTGCCATAGTTGACAAAATATTGTGGAACCCGCCTCTTGAACAGCAGAAATTAAGTTCTTCCAACCTTCATGGGAATCTTGTCTTAAATTTGGAACGTTCGGATATCCACTAGACGCAGGATGACTTACTTCAACACCTTCAGTTATGATCATTCCTACCTCTGCAGCTGCTCTTCTTTTGTAATATTCTAAATTTTGATTTGTAGGAATACCATTAGGAGACATGCTCCTGGTCATGGGAGCCATAGCAATTCTATTAGGGACAACTAAGTTATTGATTTTTATTGGTTTAAATAATGCTTCCATTTTTACCTCTATTTTTATTAAAAATTTGCAAGATCTTATAGGAATAAGAGCTTTTTTATAGTAACTTCAATATGACTTACACACAAAAGTTTATTTATTTTTTTTTAATTAATACTATCTTAACCTTTTGCTGCATTATCATGGTGCAATCTTAATAACTTTATAAAGTATTGATTTTATTGATTTTTTTTTAAGTGGTTAAAAATTAACCAATTTAGCTAAAACACTCCTATTTAAAGGTTCCATTCAATCTACCTGATTTTATCCAAAGAGTTATCCACAATTTCTGTGGATAAAAAAAATAAAATGTTTGTTAATATTTGTTCCATGGTTGAGTCCTTAGGATCATGGAAAGAAGTTGCAACTGAATATGGTTTAAAAGAAATTTTAAAACCTATAAGTAAAAAATTATCCTTAGTTTCTCAGCAAAAAAAGAAAATTTACCCGAGCAGAGAAGATATTTTTAGGGCATTTGAATTAACATCTTTTAAAGATGTGAAAATTATAATTCTTGGACAGGATCCTTATCATGGCCCAAATCAAGCAAATGGTTTGGCCTTTTCTGTCAATAAAGAAATTAGAATTCCCCCATCTTTGTCTAACATATTTAAAGAATACTCTTCAGATTTAAATATACCTGTTCCTATTGATGGAAATTTATCAGCTTGGGCAAAAAAAGGAGTTTTACTTTTAAATTCTATCTTAACTGTAGAATCTGGATCTCCGGGATCTCATAAAGATTTTGGATGGGAATTATTTACTAATCAGATTATCAAAGCCTTAAGTGATAAAAAATTAAATTTAGTTTTCATTCTTTGGGGGGCATATGCTCAATCAAAGAAAACTCTAATAGATTCATCTAAACATTTAATCATTGAATCTCCTCATCCATCGCCATTATCTGCCCATAGAGGTTTTTTTGGATCAAAACCATTTTCTAAGGCTAACGATTATCTTAGGATAAACAAAAACGAAGAAATTGATTGGAAAATAAAATAGCTAAAGAATATTTAAAATTCGTCCATCTAGATAAACAGATTCGGACTGAGCATCTTTATTTTTAAAAAAAACAAAGCCGTAATTACCTTCTTTCAATAAAACCTCTCCAACTTTTTTTCCGTCTTTGTTATAAATCAGAGGCTCCTTGACTTCATCTTGAAAATTATCTGCAATTTTGACAGCAAATTTCAATTTTCCTCTATATTCCATTCTTGCAATGACCTCTTGACCATTGAAACAGCCTTTAGAAAAATCAATAAGCTCCTTATTTTGATAATTAAGTTCATGAGGGGTAAATTTCGAGGAAGTATTCTTATTTATTTCCACTATTCCTTTTTTTACTAGGAATTTCATCCATTCTTTCGAGTCTAATTCATCTTCAATCTTATCATTTTCATCTCTTTTCAATCTGGCATCAAAAAAAGGTATATATTTTTTCATGTGCTCTTCAAAAGTGATAAAGAGTTCTTCTAAAATCGCGATCTTATATCCATTTTCAATTTTCTTAATCCAAAAAGTTGCCATAACTCTACCTTTGTTATTGCAAACGCAGGCAGGTTTAAAATCCTTATCTGAAACTTTTTCTATATCTATAGTAATCTGACCTTGTAAGAATTCTGCAGCTTGAGACCCTTTTAGAATTAGATAAGTATGTTTTCTTGAAAAATTCATGCTTTTTTATTTTCTCATGATTATATAATTCTTTCTGTGAGCGACCTATTAAATAAAGCTAAATTTAAGGCAAGAAGAGGCTTGAATGAATTGGATAAAATCTTTGTGCCTTTTGTAGAAAAAAGATTCTTATTTTTAGGGAATTCTCAAATTGACCAACTTTTTAAACTTTTTGAAATTGATGATGTTTCTTTGGCAGATATTATTATCTATAAAAAAATGGATTATCCGGTTGAACTCAAAGAAATATTTGAAGAAATATTTGATTTTTATAGTGAAATTTAGCTGAACTTGTGGACAATACGCATGTCTATAAGGATTAGGACATGGAAAACGATATAAATATAATTAAGCTTGTAAAAAAAGGGGATGTGAGAGCCTTCGATATTCTTGTGATCAAATACCAAGACAGACTTGTTTATTCTGTTTTTAAGTTCTGCAAGGACTTTGAATTATCTCAAGATATTGCCCAGGA
>MDTG01449506.1_pt1 | contig 11419 bp, 11 predicted proteins | sample 811421 | NCBI WGS metagenome assembly MDTG01 (sample SAMN05326645, study PRJNA326480) | marine metagenome | isolation source: seawater | place: Pacific Ocean: South East | collected 2011
CGTCGCGACTGGCGCAATTCTAAGGAATCAAAGCCGCCACGATTCGAGGCAGGGCTATATCAGGCAGCCGCGGGCGACTGGGCGCCATCCCGGAGCCCACAACAGACTGCGAGTTCCGCCACGGGACGGTCCAGCACTACGCTCAGAAGTCGGAGGTAAGCCTGTTCTTCCGATGCTGCCGGCTTTTCGGTTTTTGGATCTGCGGTCGAATCAGTGAGGAAAGTAATGGCATTCATTGTTCACTATTTGTTGGGCCAAAAACATACACGAAGGCATTCACGTGCAAGTAATATCCTGTATAAAGGTAAAAAATTGATTTTTTGTTTATTTTTTGTTGAATAAGGAAGGACCAGCACTAGGTTCCGCCCACATGAAGCAGGGAATTACCCAAACCTTTGGAATTGGTGCCGTGGCCAGACGGACAGGGTTGAGCACATCCAATATCAGGATGTGGGAAGCGCGGTATCGGGCCGTTCAGCCCCAGCGCACCCCGACCAACCGGCGTCTTTATTGTTCTCAAGACGTGGAACGCCTCACCGTCTTGCGGAATTTGACTCAGCGAGGCCATGCCATTGGCAATATTGCGCACCTGGGCCTCGATGAGCTTAAAACTTGCCTTGATCAGGAGGTAGCGACGCCTGCCACGCCCCAGCATCGGGTGCTGGTGGTTGGTGCAGGATTGGAAGGAGTAGTTCGGTCGGGCGCCATCCCAGGACAGGAGCTGGTGGGCTCTTTTCCCGACCTCTCCGCCGTGACCGCCAGCCAGAACGTGCCAGAGAGCGACTTCGTCCTGATTGAAACAGAGACTCTCTTCCCGGAAACAATTGCCACTGTTCGTGGGCTGATCCAGAGGGCGAATGCCCCCCATAGTGTTCTGATCTATCACTTCACGACCTCCCGGACAGCTACTGCCCTCGCCAGAGCCATCCCCGGGCTCAACCTCCTGGTTGCTCCGGTAAGTGAGGCCCAGCTGCGCCGGGAGTGCCTGATCCGCTTCCAGGCCGGCCAAAACGGGGCCACGGACATTCCGGTCGATCACGGTCCTCTTCCTGACAAACTTTACACCCAGAGCCAGCTAGCTCGCCTCTCGCAGATGACAACGACGGTGGACTGCGAGTGTCCCCAGCATCTCGCAGGACTCTTGAAGAACCTTACCGCCTTCGAAAAATATAGCGGTGAGTGTGAAGACCGAAATCCGCAGGATGCGGTCTTGCATTCCTTTCTTCATAGCACCACCGCCAAGGCCAGGCGGTCGCTTGAAGAGGCTCTTCAGTATGTGTTGCAGACCGAAGGAATTTCACTTGCTCCCTGACCGGTCCTTCCATCTCCCCGAATCGCTCACCACCCGCGGATCATGCAGACTCTCATTCGGCCAGTGACGCCTTCCGGCTCTCCCGCAAGATCCTCCTCGGTTCAAAAAGGCCGTGCCCCGCATTCGCCCGTTCTATTTCAGACCTGGAAAAACCTGCTCTTCCTGCACTGGAGCTTCTCTCCCTCGGTGCTCGCCCACCATCTTCCTCCGCACTTGATGCTCGATCTGTTCGGCGACAAGGCGTGGCTTGGAATTATTCCCTTCGAAATGCGGCGGGTGCGCCCCCGGGGGCTTCCACCCGTTCCGGGCATCTCAAACTTCCTTGAACTTAACGTCCGAACCTACGTGCGCGATCGTTCGGGCACTCGTGGAGTATGGTTTTTCTCCCTCGATGCAAGCAGCCGGATAGCCTGCACGATCGCTCGCTCAAGATTCCACCTGCCATACCGGGATGCCACAATGCGGACGGCCGGGCGCCAGCAGGTCTTATACAGCGCCCGCAGGAAAGGGACTCACACGGAGGCGGTTTACAGGTATGAGGGGGTGGGCTCCTCGTCTCCTGCCTCACCGGGCAGCCTGGAGCACTTCCTTCTCGAGCGCTACCTCCTCTTCGCCTCCCCGCGGGGAAAGAGCACCCTCCTCTGTGGTCGCGTGCATCACGACCCCTATCACCTTCGTCGGGTGAAATTGGCCCAGTGTTCCACGCTGCCCCTGGAATGGAATGGGCTCCCCCTGCCTGCCAGCGCCTCACCCGATCACGCCTGCCTAGTGGATGGAGTCGATGTTTCGGTCTCCAAGTTAGAGCCGCTTACAGATTCAACCAAACCTGCATTAGCATGAACAAAACCTTCCTCTTTGCCGGTGGAACCTCCGGAATTGGCCGCGCCACGGTTGAACTACTGGCCGAGTCCGGATGTAAACTCCTATGCGCCTGCCGGCGACCTGACTCACTCCCCAAGCTGGCTGAAGTGGAAGGAGCGCCCTTTGACGCGACCGAACCGAGCCCTTCGCTGGAGCTACCTCCTGCCCTCGACGGATTGGTATATTGCCCGGGATCCATTCGGCTGAAACCCTTCCATCTTCTGAGCGACGAGCACTTTCTGGAAGATCTCCAGGTGAACTTCCTGGGGGCCGTCCGACTCCTGCGTCACGCACTCCCATCCTTGAGGAGCAGCGGAAAGGCTTCTGTTGTATTTTTCTCTACCGTGGCCGTAAGGCAGGGCTTTCCATTCCATGCTGGTATTGCGGCAGCCAAGGGTGCGCTTGAGGGATTCGCCCGTTCGCTCGCTGCCGAATTCGCACCCACGATCCGCGTTAACTGTGTTGCCCCCTCCCTGACCGACACCCCCCTCGCTGGTTCATTCCTCGGAAACGACGCCAAGCGACAAGCCTGTGCCGAACGCCACCCGTTGAACCGCGTTGGCGATCCCACGGAAGTGGCCAAACTTGTGCGCTTCCTCCTGAGCGAAGAATCCGGGTTCATGACGGGCCAGGTCCTCGGCCTTGATGGCGGGCTCTCCACCTTGCGGACCCAACGGTGAAAATCCCGTCCGCCCAAGCTGTTAATCCAACTTTTAAGCTCCTCTCCTTACCTGAAAAAACACACTCGAAAAAAAACCAAAACAAGCCAATGAAAGTCATCATCACTCCCATCCTCGCCCTTGCGGCTCTCACCTCCGTAACGTTCGCCGAATCAAAAAAGGCCGACATTGTAGATACCGCGGTCGCAGCGGGCTCCTTCAAGACCCTGGCGGCGGCCCTGAAAGCTGCTGGCCTGGTTGACGCCCTCAAGGGCGAAGGACCCTTCACTGTCTTCGCTCCCACGGACGCGGCCTTCGCCAAGCTTCCGAAGGGAACCGTCGAGACCCTTCTCAAACCCGAGAATAAGGCTAAACTGGTCGATATTCTCACTTATCACGTGGTGAGTGGAAAGGTGCCCGCGCGCAAGGCTCTCAAGCTTGAATCGGCAACTGCGTTGAACAAAAAGGAGATCGCCCTCGAGGCGAAGGACGGGTCGCTCTTTCTGAACGAGAGCAAGGTCGTGAAGACCGATATCAGATGCACCAATGGGATCATTCACGTCATTGACGCCGTGCTCCTTCCCCCCGCTGGCAAAAAAGTGAGCCAGAACGGGGCCCAAGGTCTGATGACTGTAGCAATCGAAAAGGGAGTCAGGCTTTTTAACCACGGCCAGCATGGAGCTTGTGCAGACCTGTATGAAATAGCTGCCCGGGCCTCCCTCCAAATGACGGATCAGGCCCTCGACGGGGACGATCGGAAGGTCCTCCAGGCAGCCCTGCAGGCCAGCTCCCACAGTCGATGCGACACCACCCGGGCGTGGACCATGCGGCGTGCTCTCGACCGGGTGATGGTATCGAACCGGTAGACTAACCTTCGATTGGGGACTAGGCCGGAAAAAGCGGCCTGCCCCACTTGATTCCTCTTACCGTAAAAGCACCTCGGCCGACCACCTCAGGACTCGCCCCCGGACACTTGGGAAAGTTGAGGAGTTGATGGAAAACAAATTGGACTGGAGGAAGAAAAGCCCTCCCGAATTCAGTCACCATATCCTTCCTGCTCCTTTGCCAGCTCAAAAACACCCACCCGCACCGCCCGCACGGCCCAGGCCGACCCCCCCCGGCCAGCCGTGTCGCCAACCCAGGCATCCTGAATCACGAGCCCACCGAAAACCGGCAACCACACACTCCCATCAATCTCCCCAACCCCCATCAACCCCCATCAACCCTCTCAACCTAACGAGAACCAATGAATATAGACTACAATACACTAGCTAGCTCCGTCGATGGAGCATTGACCATAAACTCACTGACTCAGTATCTGTTCTGGGTTGGTTTTATCGCCATGGCGAGCGGGACGGCCTTCTTCTGGCTTTCGAAGAATGACGTTCTGCCGAAATACCGGAGTACGTTGATCGTCTCGGGTCTCATCACCGGAATCGCAGCCTATCATTACTACCGGATGGCTGCGGTCTACGACCCCGAGGCAGGCGTCTTTCCGACCGAATATCGATACATCGACTGGATCATTACGACTCCTCTCATGCTGATCAAGTTCCCCATGTTGCTGGGACTTGGCGCACAGGGGAAAAAGTGGCTTACGCAACTGGTGGTCCTCGACCTCGTCATGATTGTAACTGCTTACATCGCCGAGGTTTCCGAGGTAAGTTCCGGCTCCTGGTGGACATTCTTCATTGTCGCCGTGATTGCATGGGCGGCCATCATCGGCCTTCTCTTCTCCGGAATCGGAAACGCTATCGAGGGCGCAGCTCCCCCGATCGCAAAGGGTCTCCGCCAAATGCGCCTCTTCATTGCGGTTGGCTGGATCATCTACCCGGTCGGATTCCTGCTTGCCCTCTCGGGTAACGAGAGCATCCGGGAAATCGCCTACAACATCGCAGACGTAATCAACAAGGTTGGCTTTGGTCTGGTCGCATACTACGCCGTCAAGGCCATGAGCGCCCAGGAGCAAAAGACCGCCTGAAGCTCTGTGACTTAACCATTCATTGAAAAAGTTGTGACGGTAACGGGTCGGCGGTGTTAAATAAGCGCCGCCGACTCGTCCGCCCGATCCCAGCCAAGACTTCCACGGATGTATTTCCTGCCTCCACTGCTTCTTTTACTTCTCGCAGCTGGTGGCGCCCTTGTCGCCGCTTGGGTTGACTCCTGGTGGTTTGTTCCTTTCCTCGTCTCCGCCATCCTGATTGGCCTTCCCCATGGAGCCGCTGACTGGGGCGTCCTGAAGAGGCTCGTGGCCCGGAAGAATCGGGCCCGGTCTCTGGCCGGGGTGGGAACTTACTGCGCCCTCCTGATCGCTTCCGCTATTCTGGTGTTTGTGACTCCCCCGCTGGGTCTGGGCATATTCCTCCTCGTTTCCGCCTGGCACTTCGGAGGCGCTGACGCCCACGATTTCGGGGGGCACTTCCAAATCAAAAACCGGCGCAAGCTCCTGGCGGTCACTGCCGCATCGCGCGGAGCTTTAATCGTAGCGGCTCCTTTCGTTTTCCGCTTCGGTGACATGTTTGGAACCTGCAACGCCTGGTGCGCCATGCTGAATTCCTCGTGGATTCCGGCTGCCTACGGAAACTCGTTTCAATCTATTTTAATCAGTATTTTCATCCTCGCCGCGATCGCCAGCGCCGCAGTGATGTCCATCTTGCTCGCGGAAGGCCGGACACGTGCTGCCGGCTGGCTCATGCTGGAGACCCTGATCCTGGTTTCGGCTTTCGCCCTCCTGCATCCGCTTTTCGCCCTCGGGGCATACTTTCTGTGCTGGCACAGCATGCGCCATCTCTCCCACATCCGGTTCCTTGGTGATCCAAAAGCCGGGCTGGGGTGGCTCTACCGGCTCTCAGGTCCGTTTTTCTTCCCCTCCCTCGTCGTAATCGGACTGCTGGCCTGGGGAACTGGGGGCCTTCTCTCACCCGAGCGGATCGCCATTATCATCCTGATCTTCTTTGCCATTGTGACCCCCGCCCACCAGTGGTTGGTAAGTAGGGAGTTACAGGCTCCGGCTCCGACCGCCTGAGTGTTTGCAGGCGCGGGACAAATTCTGCCCACCCAGCCGCTGACAGCCCGTGGGTTGGACAGGAGAACCCAGGGTTGCGGACGCTCCCACGATACTGGGGCGGGTCGTCCTTGACGCCCAGACCCAGCCGGAGGAAGGATCCCTCCCTTTCAATGAGAATCAGCCCCTGCCCGCTTACCTGTCTTCTTGCCTCGCTTGTACTCATCCCCCCGGCTTCTGCCGAGGTAGACACGAACTACGCCTACTGCTACTTTGAGAATGGCCATCCGCCAACCCTCGGACCCAAGCGTCGACAATTCAACGCGGCCTATGAGCAGACTCGGGAGAATCCGGATATCATCATAGAGACCGGCCATTACAGCTTGCGCCTCGAATGCGATACGGTCCGGCTAAGCGGCTTTGATTCTCTGCAGGGCACTGATTATCTGTCCGCCCTGACCAACGATGTAACCTCTTTCACTGGTGCAGTGTTCGAGCTTTCGGCCTTCATCGGGAACGTGGAGTACACCTGCAGAGGCGCCGAACTTCAGGATAACGAAAACCAGTATTTCCGTTTCATCGAAGGTGGACAGTATGTCCAACGCTTCGATCTCACCCGCCTCAGGTTCGTGTCCGCGGGTGGGTCGGAGTTCAGTGGACGCCTTGAAGTCACGGCGTGGCCTGACCACGTGACCTTTACCCTCGACTGCAGCGAAGAAGCCGGCGTGACAAGCACCACCATCCGCCTCACCCCACCCGGACGGGAGGCTCTCACAAGCACGAGGGTAGGCCACCTGAATCATCTCTCTACCAGACCGCATCAGGGAGATGCTTACGAAGGCTATCCCGGTCCCGGCTTTATCTCCGAAGCTCGCCGGAGCAATGGGGCCACCCTGCCTGGGGGCTGGGACGAGGAGCTCGCCGGGCTGAAGATTGCGCTCCCCACTCCCAATTTCAGTTTCACTGATACCGCCACCCGGAACACGGTCTACGAATACACCTTCAAGGCGAGCAATCCCACCAACGCGACCCTGCAGCTCCCGCTCGTGTTCGCTCCTAGCCATGCGCGCCACGTCACCGGCACTTCCATGGTTCTCTGCCGGCCGGATGGGAGTCCAAGTGGCATTCCTGTCCAACTTTCCAAGAACTGGCACGGGACAGCAGGTAGCACTCCCCACGCCGGGCGATGGATCCGGGGGTATACCATGATTCCCCTCGCTCCCGGCGAAACAAGAGATTTTCGCCTGCGAATCGTCTACGGATACTGGGGCAACGGGACGGTCGCAGCTGTCTCGCACTCCTCCCTGTCGCTTATCGGGTGGTCCACCCGAAGCACCTGGAAGTGGGATGAGGCAGCGCTCGGGGCCTGGGGAGAGTCGATGACCTACGATATCTCCCAACACGCCGGGGGAGCTGTCATTGGCGATGTCCGCCCTACCTTTACGACTCCCTTTAATGGGGGAACCGAACACAACTGGACGGAGAACGTCGGAGGAGGTGACTTCCTCAACTACACCAACAGTGCGAACCTGTATATTCCCAGCAAGCGGCTCAAGACCTGTTACCAGTGGACCGGGCCTAATATGACCGAGGTCCATTACTCCGGAATAACTGCGGACAACAAGATCAGATTCATCTGCACCACACGAGGCGTCGCTACCCTTGATTACCATCGGCGCTTTCACAGCTACCGTTACGAATTCCTCGAGGAGGTGACTAATCCCCGCCGCCTGACCTTCTTCCAGACCGCTGCCGATTACTATATGACCACTTCTTTCGCCGACTACTACCTCGGGGATGCAGAGGGCAAGACGACTGACCGTAAGGCCGACCCGGGGGGTAACTCTTACAAGGAACCGTCCCTGCCCTTCTCCTCCGGGTGGATTGCCATCAACGACCTCACGACCTCCACCGGGCATCCGCCCAATGGGTATCGCGGACTCATCGCGATGTCATCCACCCTGAACGGGCAGCCGCTGGAAACCCGCCTGCATCCCTACGGCCGGACGTGGGGCCAGAGCACGACCATCTTCGATCTGAGCAGCGAATCCGTGCGCCGCTCGTATGCGGCCGGGGACGTGGTCGAAGGAAAGCTTGCCTTTATCCTCCCCGCCAAGTCACCAGCGGTCTACTGGGGCGAGGACAACGAATTCTCCAATCGGATTGCCGGGCACACCGAGCCTTGGCAGGCCGTCCACGACGAATACCGTTACAACAGCGAACTCGACCTGACCGTCGAGCGAGGCACCCTGAACCATAAATACCCCCTCGATCTGACCTCCACCGGTCAAAACGTCCTCGCCCAGTTCTCCATCAACTCCGGGGGGATCGGCCACCTTCCCGTCATTGTGCGGAATGTCAGCCCCCAGACCACGGTGGAGGCCCAGCGCTTCCTTAACGGCTCCTGGCAGGTCCTCGAGGGCGTCAGCAGTCCCAGCCATGACTACTACCAGGGCTACTACAATGCCTCCGGCACCATCGACTATGCCTTCAGCCTGAAGCGCCCGACCCCTGATCTCACCCAACCGTGGAAGATCAGAATCGTGGCGCCCGGATTGCAGAGCGGCTACGACCTCTGGCGACTCAATTACTTCGGCAGCACGGACAACTCCGGGGAGGGGGCAGACGGCAATGACGCCAACGGGAATGGCCTGTCCAACCTGCTCGACTTCGCCTACGGGTTCAGTCCTACCGGCCTCGGTAGCGCCGGCGCTTCCCTCGAGGTCAGCAATCCGGGACCGGACGGAGTGATCACCAGCCATGGCGGTTTGCGCTTCTGGGCGGAGCCGGGGAGCGGTCGGGTTTTTATGCGCTATGCGCGCCGGGCTGACCACCAGAGCATGGGACTTAGTTTTGCCCACCAGTTCAGCCGGGATCTGGACAGCTTTGAAAGCCTACCCGGCCAAGGAGAGATCATCGCGAGGGGAGCGGGAGACGACGGTGTACCCGTTGAGGCCGTTCAAGTCCCTCTGCCCCTCGTCCTGCCGGGAAGCGGGGGCCGGGCTCGCTACGGAAGAACCGAAGTATCCCTGACGCCCTGAGCCTCGTCCCGGCATTGAGCCAGATGTCGGACCCTCCCGCTTCTCGCCTTGCACCCGGGCCACCCCGCGACCGTGGCGACCCGCGGCAGGATTGCTGTAAATAAAAATTCGCAAACCGCGGATTGCGCGGGCAGTCTTCCCTCGTCCAGCTTCTAAAATATCATGGTTTCTCGGCTTCTTCTAATCCTCCTCGTCCTGAGCGCACCCCTTGGGGCCCACCCGAATCACAATCTCCGCCACTGGGAGCAGGCCAGCCCCGACCCCGACCGCATTATCCTGACCTGGACCGGAGACCCCTCAACAAGCCAGGCCGTAACGTGGCGCACGGATGAATCCGTGGTCAAGGCCTTCGCTGAGATCGCTCCTGCACTGCCCATCGCCCGCTTCGACGAGGGAGCCAAACAGCTGCCCGCGAAGACCGAGAAGCTTACCCTGCCCGACGGAGGCAAGTCCTCCGTCCACTATCACTCTGCGGAGTTCACCGGCCTTGAACCCGATACTCTGTATGCCTACCGGGTTGGTTCCGACGACCGCTGGAGCGAGTGGATTCAATTCCGGACCGCGACCCCCAAGCCAGCTCCGTTCTCCTTCCTCTACTTCGGCGACTCCCAGAACTCCGTACTATCACACTGGTCCCGCGTTATCCGGGCCGCCTACAAGAAGGCTCCCAACGCCTCCTTTGCAATTCACGCCGGCGACCTTGTCAACCTTGCTCACCGGGACCGCGAATGGGCCGAATGGTTCAAGGCGGGGGGCTGGATCCACTCCTCTGTTCCAACCATCCCGGTGGCGGGCAACCACGAGTATGGCGGCGTCAAGATCGACGGGGTTGATCTCGGTAATCGTCTCTCTATCCAATGGCGGCCCCAGTTCACCCTACCCGTCGCACAGGGCCTGCCCGACGCCCTCGCGGAGACTGTCTATACCCTCGACTACCAGGGGGTGCGGGTCATCGCCCTGAACTCCAGCCGCGAGGTTGAAGCACAGGCCAAGTGGCTGGAAACCGTCCTCGCAGAGAATCCCTGCAAGTGGACCGTGGTGACCATGCACCATCCCATGTTTTCCTCCGGGGCCGGACGGGACAACGCCCGCAACCGGAAAGTGCTCAAGCCCGTCATCGACAAGTATCAGGTCGACCTTCTGCTCCAGGGCCACGACCATACTTACGCGCGGGGGCACACTCCTCTTCGGATGTCCGATACAACAAGCAACGAAATCAAGTCCCTATACGTGAACTCGGTCAGTGGCCCCAAGATGTATGAGTTCCGCAAGGATGGCTGGAATACCTATAAGCGTGATGGCGTCCTACTCGACCGCAAGGCCACCAATACCCCGTTCTTCCAGGTCATCGACGTGGAGGGAGATTGGCTCACCTACCGCGCGTTCATGACGAATGGTGATCTCTACGACGCAGTCAAGCTGCAGAAACTACCCAACGGGAGCAAGAAACTGCATCCGTGGGATTCCGATCTTGGGAAAGAACGCTAGTTCCTGCCCGCGACATCCCGACTCACCCCCCGGGAAATCCTCGCCTCTTGAGAGAACCTCTGGTCCTACTGACCATTTCCAGCGCATCCCTGCTCCCTTCCCTTTCGCGATAATCCACCGCTAAGGTCCAGCAACCCCGCGGCAGCGCTTCCTGAATCGAATTCCTAACCTTTTGAACCAGACGTGTCGAAATTTGGAAAACCACCATCCTAATCTTACCATGAAGAACCACTTGCCTGCCTGCCTCCTGCTCTCGTCACTTTTCCTCCCTGGACTTTGTCCCGCCGCCAACATTGTCAATGTCAGCCTCGAGGCGACTGATGGGGCGAAGTGGTCGGAATATGTGTCAGGAGCCTACGCCGAGCTGGGATCGAACTGGAACGGGAACCCCAGCCTCGACGGCCCGTATGACATTACCACCGGCAATCCCATTGCCCTGAGCAACGGGCTGACCGCCTTTCCGGCTGGCGGCACATGGAGCAATATTGGGAACTTCACCCTCGATGGGACATCCACCGGCGCAGGCGTGGAAAACTTTTCCATCACCGGTGCAAACTTTGATTTCTCCGCTTACATGGCAGACAACGATGCCGTGGTGGGTGGATACGCAAGCGCCGTAACAGCGATCACCGCGGGAACGATTCAGCTGACAAACGGCACGATTACCGACCTGAACTTTCAGGCCGATCTTGCCTTCATTTACGACTTCACGGCATTTGGTGTCGGACCCACCCCGTTCGGGGGGACACTTACCATGGACGAATCCACCTTCGCTCTCGCAGTCGATCAGTCCTATCCCAACCCTGGCAATCCAGGTGGTCCTCCGGTGCGTTACGTCTGGGACGCCGCCGGGGCCACCTCCGCTCTCGACCTCGTTCCCGAGCCTTCCTGTGCACTCCTCAGCGCTCTCGGCATGCTGGTCCTCTACGGTCGCCGCCGCTGAATCCCTGCATGTGCGATCCGCAGCTCTCTGGGAAAGCCTCCTTCTTTCTGGCTGTTTTCCTGCTCGTTGCGCCCACCGGCTCAGGCGAAGCGTGGTCCGAACCAGCGTCAG
>MDTG01202048.1_pt1 | contig 11418 bp, 7 predicted proteins | sample 811421 | NCBI WGS metagenome assembly MDTG01 (sample SAMN05326645, study PRJNA326480) | marine metagenome | isolation source: seawater | place: Pacific Ocean: South East | collected 2011
AATCTCTGCGTCCTCCGCGTCCTCTGCGGTGAACCGAAGAGCCAGGGCGACGACGCGCTAGCGACAGCTCGAGACGGGCTGCCTCCTTGAAAGCGCGAACTCCAGACTATTAGTTGCCCAGGGTGCTCACGTCGACCAGCGTGGCGCGGGTCGAGGCCAGGGTGTAGCTGAGCAGGGTCACGTCGCGGGTGTAGCTGAGGAAGCCGACCCCGATCTTGGCGTAGAGGTAGACCCGACCGCCGACGCTGGCGCTGACCCCGAGATCAGCGCTCGTGCCCTCGCTGGGACGGAGCGAGAAGTCGAGGCTCGGCCCGGTCGAGACCGAGATCTCGCCGCCGACGCCGGCCCCCGCCACGACCACGTCCACGCCGATCTCGCCGCTGATCCCGGCCGAGAGGCTCAGGCTCGAGCTGGTGTCCCAGCCGCCGCCGCGCTTCTGGCTCGAGGAGCTGAGCGAGAGGCCGACCGAGGCGTCGAAGGCGACCTTGACCGGGATCCCTAGCACGGGGACGCGGAACTCCGGCTTGACGCCGAACACGTTCTCCGCGATCGAGTAGCTGATCGAGAGGCTGCGTCCGTGGCTGAAGGGCGAGTCGCCAGTGCCCAGGGAGTAGATCCGAATCCCGTCCAGGTCGAGGCGGCGGATCGTGCCGCCGAAGTTCCCCGCCGCCGTCGAGTTGAGCCGGGCGATCGTCACCTTGCGCCCGAAGACCTTCACGAAGGCCCGCATGCTGCCGGTGGCCGTGCCGCGGCGGCGAGAGTGGCTGATCGTGGTCGAGCCGTCGACGCCGACCGCGAAGTCGTCGTTGCCCCGGCTCCACGTGTTGCTCCGGCTCTGACGGCGGAGCACGACCGGCGCCGTGGTGTCGATCCCTCGCTCGAGCGAGCTCTTGCGGATCCAGCCGGCGGGCCGGCGCAGGAACTCGACCAGGACCCAGGTGCTCCCGCCGGCGCTGGCCTCACGCAGACTGTAGAGGTGGCTGTTGGTGCCGACCCGCACGCCAGTGCTCGCGCCGCCGGGCGAGACGAGCAGGGTCGCGGCCGACTTGGCCTGGTAGTGGACCCGCGCCACGGCGCTCCCGCTGCGGGTCGGGATCGGCTTGACCGTGCCCGTGAAGGCCCAGACCAGACCACCGCCGCGGCTCAGGCCCACGTAGCTGCCCGACTTGCGCGTGGCCGTGAAGGTCGCGCCGCGGCTGAGGCGGCCGCGGTTGGTCGAGGTCGCGCTCGGCGCGCTGCGCAGGCTGGCGGAGACCGAGGTCACCTCGTAGCGCAGGCTGTGGGCGACGCCCGGGAGGCTGGCCTCGGCGCGGAGGTAGCTCGAAGCCACGAAGCGAGTCCGCCCGCTGTGGGTGATCCGCGCCCAGCCCTGAGCCTTGCCGTGCACGAATACGCTCCCCGAGATCCGGCCCAGGCGGGAGAAGCTCGCGCCAGGGCCAGAGCGGACGCTCAGGCCGCCGCTGGCGCTGACGAGGTGCGTGCCGCGGCCGGCGCGGGTGGTGTAAGCCGGGTGGGGCTGGGTCTGGGTCGAGACGCGCTGCAGGTAGGCCTTGTGCACGTAGCGCGTGGCCGAGTTGTAGGAGAAGCGGGCCCAGCTGCCGCCCACCCCCAGGACCGAGATCCGGCGCCCCTTGCCCAGGCGCCCGACGCGGGCCGCGCTGCTGGAGGGCCCGCTGCGAACGCTGAGGGTCGAGGAGATCACCTCGTAGGTGCCCCGCCCGGCGGTCGTGGTCCGCGCGGTGGCGTCCGCGCTGGGCGCCGGCGCGGGACGAGCGGGCGTCGGGCGACTCGGGGTGGGCGCGCTCGCGACGCGGCGCAGGTAGCTCGCGTGAGCGTAGCGGCTGGCGCCGTTGAAGCGGATCCGCGCCCAGCTGCTGGCGACGCCGTAGACCGTGACGCGGGCGTTGCGGGCCAGGCGACCCGCCGTCGAGTAGCCCGTTCCCGGGCCGGTGCGCACGTTGAGCGAGCTCGCCGTGACGAGGTAGGTCCCGCGACCGGCGGTCGAGGTCCGCGCGGGGTGCGCGCTGGGAGCGGTCGAGGTGGGCCGGGTCGGCGGCGTGCTCGGGCGCGGCGCGGCGCTCGTCTTGGCCCGCAGGTAGCCCTTGTGCACGAAGGAGCGCTTGCCGTTGTAGTAGAAGCGCGCCCAGTCGCCCGAGATCCCGTAGACGTAGATCTCGCGTCCGCTGGCGAGGCGGCCGCGGCGCGCCCCGTAGGTGCTGGGGAGCGAGCGCACGTTCAGGCCGCCCGAGGCGACCACGACGTAGCGACCGCGCCCCGCCGTGCTGGTGTATGCGCTGGCCTCAGCCTGCTGCAGCGGCGCGACGATGGCGACCAGGGTCAGGGCCGCGAGCGGGAGACGATTCATGAGACACCTTCCTTCCTTCCAGCCCGCTAGAGGGCAAGGTCGGTGCCAGCCGAGGCGAATCGGCGGAATCCTTTCGACTGCAGCGACTTGAGGCGCCGGTTCACCACGCGACGCCCGGCGCGAGCGCACGCCTGAAAGGACTCCGAAAGGAACGATCAGCGCATTCGGAGCGCTCTTGGGTCGATCAGGCGAAGAGCTGCAGGGTGGCCAGGACCTCGACCAGGGACCCTGGACGCAGCGCGGGCTCCTTGGCGACCGAGCGGCGAATCAGCTCGATCATGGGCTGAGGCGCCAGTCCCCGCAGCGAGCCCAGCTCGGGCATGCGCACCGGGTCGAGCACGGCTCTGAGCACCGTCCGGACCGAGTCGCCGCTGAAGAGCGAGCGCCCGGCCAGGACCTGCACGCAGAGGGCCGCGAACTGGTAGACGTCGCTCGGGAGGCTGCGCACCCGCACGTCCTCCACCAGCTCCGGCGGCAGGCGCCCCAGGCGCGGGAGGTCTGGCCGCGGCAGGGGCCCCCCGCCCTCGACGCTCCGCGCGGGCAGGGGCCAGCGCAGCTGCACGCCGCGCTCGCTCACGAGGACCCGCTCCGCGCGCAGGTCCCCGTGCGGGACCCCGGCCCAGTGGGCCGCGGCGCAGGCGGCCGCCACCCGGCGCAGCAGGGGGAGCGCGTCCTGCCAGGGGCAAGGGCCTCGGTGCGCGAGGCGCTCCGAGAGGGGCTCGCCCGCGAGCTGACTCCAGACCAGCGCCCGCTGCCCGGGCTCGTCCACGTAGCGCACCAGGCGCGGCAGACCGGGATGCTCGAGGCCGCCCAGCTCCTGCGCGAAGGCTCGCAGGCGCCCGAGGTCGTCCTGCTCGAGCTCCTGGTGGCGCAGGACCTCGACGCTGACCCAAGCCCCGCCCGAGAGCTCGCGTCCCTGATAGATCGTGGAGTCGTCGCCCTCGGCGCTGGGCTGGCGCGCGACCTGGACGCCCGAGACCTCGACCCGGGGCGCGCAGCGCTCGCAGAGGAGGCGCCCGCCTCGCTCGAGCGCCGCCGCCCGCGGGGTCGGCGCCTGACAGCCCGAGCAGGTGATCGGCGCCGCAGCGAAGGGGTCCGAGGGGTCGGGCGCCGCCGGCTCCAAGCGCGCCATTCCGCTCGTGGGGGGGACCTGGCGCGGCGCGAAGGGATCGAGCGCGGCCTCGGCGGGCGGGCCGGGCCGCGCCTCGGCGGGGCCGCCCCGCGGCGCGAAGGGATCGACGGCCCGCTCCCGCCGGGTCGGGGTCGCGTCGGCGGGCTTGCGCTGCGGCCCGATCCGCTCGGTCTGGTGCCTCCGCTGGCGCTCGGCGGCGACGTCGCCGCGGCGCAGGGTGACCAGGATCTGGTTGTCGCCGATCCGGATCACCTGCCCGTCACGCACCGGGCAGCGCCCGCGCCCGATCCGCTCCTCGTCGAGGCGCGTCCCGTTCCCGCTGCCGAGGTCCTGCACGGAGGCCGCGCCCCGCTCGTCGATCACGACCTGGCAGTGGCGGCGCGAGACGCGGTCGTCGATCAGCTGCAGGTCGGTGCCCGACGAGCGCCCCAAGATCGCCTCGCCCGGCGCCTGGACCATGACCCGCCGTCCGGCGCCCTTGCCGGCCAGGATCGTCAACTCGAGCAGGTGGCCCTGCGAGGTCACGACCGCACGCTAACGCCCGCGGCGACTCCGTGCAGGCGCGTCGCCGCACCCAAGCTAGGATCGAGGGCATGTCTGCCAGCGGCTACGAGGGCTACTCCCACACGCGCTTCGCCCACGACCCGCGTCGCGCGGGGGTGTGGGCCGAGATCGCGGCCTACCTCCAGCGCTACGTCCCCCGCGACCGGCCCCTGCTGGACCTCGGCTCGGGCTACTGCGACTTCGTCAACGCGATCGAGGCGACCCCGCGCTACGCCCTCGACCGCTTCATCGACCCCGCGACCTACGCGGCCTCCGGCGTGATCCCGCTCCAGGCCGACGCCGCCGACCTGAGCGGGGTCCAAGAGCCGCTCCAGACGGTGTTCTCGAGCAACCTGCTCGAGCACCTGACCCCCGAGCACGGCACGGAGGTCGCGCGCGCGGTGCGCGAGGCCCTCGCTCCCGGCGGGCGCTGGCTCCTGCTCCAGCCCAACTTCCGCTACTGCGCGACGACCTACTTCGACGACTACACCCACCGCACGATCTACACCCACGTCAGCCTGGCGGACTTCCTCCGCGCGCAGGGCTTCGAGATCGAGCGGGTCGAGCCCCGCTTCCTGCCCTTCTCCATGAACACCCGCGCGCCGACCTGGCGCCCGCTGGTGTGGGCCTACCTGCGCTCGCCGCTGCGTCCCCGCGCCGCGCAAATGTTGCTGATCGCGAGGCGCCCGCGCTAGCGCCTAGGCCCTGCCTAGACGACCTCGAGCGCGGCCCGCGCGGGCGGGATCGGCTCGGGGTAGGGGATCAGGCCCGCGCGATCGAAGCGGCCCAGCCAGCTCTTGAGCCGCGTCTCGGTGATCATGGATATCATGCGCGTGCCCAGCCGAAAGGCCTTGGGGAAGGACCCCGTGACCATGGAGTCCCCGACGCGCGGCCGATAGTGAACGCTGACCTCGGTGAGTGGGACGTGAGCCAGGATCATCAGCAGGGTCAAGTGCGGACCGAAGTGCGAGTCCCCCACCGCGAAGGCCTCGCGCACGCGCAGGTAGGCCTCGCGGCGAATGCAGCGGAAGGTGCAGCCCACGTCGGTCAGGAGCGAGCAGTTGAAGAGCACCTCGACCTGCTTGGCGACCGCCCAGTTCCCCCAGCGCAGGAAGCGCCCCATGTTGGCGCCGTCCCAAATGAACTCCTTGGTCGTGCGCGTGCCGAGCACGTAGGGGAAGTCCTCGGAGTAGACGAGCAGCTTCTTGAGGTCGCGCGGCTCGAAGGTGTCGTCCGGCTCGCAGAGCACGAGCAGGTCGCCCTTCGCCTCGGCCAGCCCACGCCGGCAGGCCCAGCCGTAGCCCTGGCGCGACTCGAAGACCTCGACCGCGTCCGTCTTGGCGACCTCTTCGCTGGTCCCCGGCGCGGCGTTGTTGTTGACGACGAGCACCTCGTCCGCCAACCCCGTGGCGAAGAAGCGGTCGACGACCGAGCGGATCGAGTCCTTCTCGTTGTAGGTCGGCAGGATCACCGAGACGCTTTGGCCCTGGTACATGCCGAGCAAGATACCCGGGCAGCCCGGAGGTGACCCACCCTCGGCTCCTGGTGCTTCTCGTGGGCGCGCTCGCCTTCGCGCTGGCCCTGCCCAACCCCTTCCTCGACTTCGACGACGGACGCGTGATCCTCGGCCAGCCCTTCCTCCAGGACGCCAGCCTGGCGGGGCTCTGGCGGTGCCTCTCGCCCTTCCCCTTCCGTGAAGAGCCCCTCCCGCTGCGGGACCTGACCTACTGGCTGAACTTCACCCTTCACGGCCCCTGGGCCCCCGGCTTCGTCGCGATCAACCTCCTCTTGCACGGCGCGACCTCGCTGGCGGTGCTCAGCCTGGGCGAGCGCGTGCTCGCCCGCGCCGAGCTGCCCGCCGCCAGCGCCCGCGCCGCCGCCCTGGCCGGCGCGCTCCTGTTCGCCCTCCACCCGATCCACGCCGAGTCCGTGGTCTGGCTCTCGGGGCGCAAGGACGTGCTCTCGGGAGCGCTCTACCTGCTGGCGGCCTGCTCCTGGCTGGACTACCTCGCCGCTGAGGGGGCGGCGCGGCGCCGCTCCTACCTGACGACGCTCGCGCTCTTCGTGCTCTCGCTCGGCGCCAAGGCGAGCGTCGTCAGCCTGCCCCTCGTGCTCTGCGCCGCGGACCTGCTGCTCGGACCGCGCCGCCCCCTGCGCGAGCGAGCCCTGGCTGCGCTGCCCTTCGTGCTCCTCAGCGCCGGCTTCGTCAAGGGCTACACCTGGCTCCTGGCCAGCTACGACCAGACCTTGGGCGCGGGGAGCTCGGTCGTCGAGCGCCACCCGGAGCCGGTGTGGAAGGCGCTCCTCTTCACCGACGCCGCCGTGGTCGAGCTCTACCTGCGCCGGCTCGTGCTCCCCCTCGACCAGCGCGTGTTCACGACGGAACCCTACCGGCTCGAGGCGAGCGGCCCCGTGCTGCGGGCCCTGCTCGTGTGCGCGGCCGCCTGGGCGGGGACGCTCTGGCTCTGCCGCCGACGCCCGGCGCTGGGCTTCCTGGCGCTCTGGATCCCGCTGACCCTGGCCCCCTTCTTGAACATCGTCCCGACCGGAATCCTCTACGCCGAGCGCTACCTCTACCTGCCCTCGGTCGGGCTCTGCCTGCTGGCAGGCGTCGCCGCCGCCACCCTCGCGCGCCGCCTGGCCGGGGCGCGCGCCCACCTCGCCCTGGGCCTGGTCCTCGCCGCGCTCTCGCTGCCCGCGAGCCAGCGCTGCAGCGCCTGGGCCCGCGCCTTCCGCGGCCCGGGCTCCCTCTGGTCGCGCGTGCTAGCCCGCGACCCCGACAACTACATCGCGCTGGCCAACCTGGCCAAGCACTACGCCGAGCCGGACGGCCCCGAGGCTCGCCCCCGCGACGCGGCCCGCGCCGAGCAGCTCTACCGCCGCCTGCTGGAGGTCCACCCCTCGCCCAAGGCGGCCTATCGCTTCGGCCTCCTGCTGGAGGAGCTCGGTCGCCTGGACGAGGCGCTGGAGGCCTTCCGCCGCGCAGCAGGCCCCAAGCCAGGCTGGCGGCGCGCGATCCTCGGCGCGGCGCGTGTGCTGGCGCGCCGCTCCTTCGCCGGCGGGGACCCCGCCGACGCCGGCGAAGCCGGCTGGATCACCGCGCTCCGCCTGCACGACTACGTCCTCGAGACCTGGCCCGAGCAAGGGGCCAAGGCCGCCATGGACCGCGCGCGACCCCTGGAGCTCGCCGGCCAGCGCGAGCCGGCGCGGGCAGCCTGGCGCCTCTACCTGGAGCGCTACGGCAGCCAACCCGGCGAGGAGCGCGCCGCCGCCGCCGCCCGCGAGGCCCTCGCTCGCCTGGGGGGCTGAGCTCCGCCGCCGAGATCTACTGGCGACCGGACTGGAGCATTGGCTAGGTTGTGAGCCAACCCTGGCCCATACGCTCGAGAGGCGCCCGCCATAGCCACCGACGCGCACATGATCACCTGGGCAGTGCCCATGCTCCGCGCCACCCCGGCCGAGTTCTCGCCCGCCGCGGTGGGCTTCCTGGGGCAGGTCTGCGAGCGCCTGGCCGCGCAGCGCGGCGTCGCCTTTCGCTACGAGGAGGAGGCTGGCTTCGCCGAGGCCGAGCTCGAGTGGCGCCAGGCCGGCGTCTCCTCGCTGATCGGGGGCCGCTACCTCGAGAGCGAGGTCCGCGCGGCCTTCGCGGCGCTGCGCGCAGGCGAGGTGCTCCCCCTCCGGCAAGACCCGGACGCAGCGGACTTCCCTGGGCTGCGCGAGACTCTGCGCGCGCAAGGCTCCCTGAGCGTGATCCTGTTGCCGATCCGCTCCGAGGGGAAGCTGCTCAAGATCCTGGCCTTCGAGTATCGCGAGCGAGTCGTGGAGCCGCCTCCGGCGGACGTGGAGCTGGCGCGAGCGGCGAGGGACGCGCTCCAGGCCGGGTTCGAGCGTCTCCGCGAGCTGAAGGACCTCGAGGAGGCGGAGCGGAGGATCCGAGACCTGCAGAAGCTCGAGACGCTGGGGACCATGGCCGGCGGGGTCGCTCACGACTTCAACAACGTGCTCCAGGCGGTCCTCGGCTTGAGCGAGCTGCTCAAGCGGGAGGAGCTGACCGAAGAGGCCCAGACCCTCACCTCGGAGATCAGCACCTGCGTGACCCGGGCGGCTGACCTGACCCACCGCCTGCTGGTCTTCTCCCGCCAGGAGGTCCGCCAACGGCGCAGGATCGACGTGGTCCAGGAGATCGAGGCCGCCCTGGCGCTCCTGCGGCGCGCCATCCGCGAGGACTGCCCGGTGCGCTTCGAGAGCGAGGTGCCCGAGGCCTACGTCTACATGTCGCCCGTCGACTTCCAGCAGGCGATCGTCAACCTGTGCAACAACGCCGCCGACGCGATGCCCCAGGGCGGCACGATCACCCTGCGCTGCCGGCTGCTGAAGGACGCGGGAGACCAGGTCGAGGTCACGATCGAGGACGAAGGCGAGGGAATGACCCCCGAGCGGCTAGCGCGCGCGACGGAGCTCTTCTTCACCACCAAGCCGCCCGGCAGGGGCACGGGGCTGGGGCTCTCGCTGGTCAAGCGCAGCGTCGAGGGCGCCGGCGGACGCCTGCGGATCGAGAGCGAGCCTGGCCGCGGCACGCGGGTCGAGGTCTCGCTCCCCGTCTACCACGGCGAGCAGGAGGGCGAGGACCCCGCCCCCCTGCTGGTCGCCGGCGACGAGACCGTGCTCCTCGTCGAGGACGACCCCTTCGTGCGGCGCGTGGCCGCCTCCCAGCTGGGGCGCTTCGGCTACCAAGTCCTCGCGGCCCGCGACGGCGCCGAGGCCCTCGAGATCTATCGCGGCGCCGCGGGCCAGGTCGACCTGATCGTGACCGACGTGGTGATGCCCAAGCTGGGCGGAGTCGCGCTCTACGCCGAGATCGAGAAGAGCGGAAAGGCGCCGCCCACGATCTTCACCACGGGCTACGACGCGGGCGAGCTGACCACGGACTTCTTCGCGGACCCGCAGCGCTCCCTGATCCAGAAGCCCTACAGCAGCGGCTCCCTGCTCCGGCAGGTGCGGCGTCTGCTCGACGGGTGAGGTCACTCAGGGGGCGCTCTCTCCCTCGCCCCCTGAGTGCGTGACCCCCTAGACCCACTCGTTCGGGACGACCTCGATCTTCAGGTCACGCAGACCGTCGCTGAGGAGGGTCCACGCTCGCCGCGCGGCCGCGCTGGGCCGGGGGGCGGCGTCGAGGGCGGCCTTGTAGGCCTCGATCTCGGCCAGGGCGTCCTTGCGACCGAGGGTCGCGAAGTCGGGCGCCTGCGGCAGGCCGAGGTCGCGATACCCAGCGGCGAGCTCCTCGGCGTAGGCCTGCTGGAAGCGCTCGCGCACCGGGTGGTCGTAGAAGATCAGCCGGATCGTGAAGTCGCGGGCCCGCTCGTAGCGCTCGCGCTCCGCGCCCCGCACGTCGCGGTTGCCCAGGATCTCCTGGACCAGGCGGTAGTGGTCGCGCAGGGGGCCGGTCTGCGTGTCCTCGACCTCGCGGTCCCCGGCGGCGAACTCGTCGACGACGGGCTGGCTGGCCGCGAGGTCGGCCTCGACCTCGGACCGATCGCGCAGCGGCGCGTCGCCCTCGTAGCCGATCACCGAGTTCCAGGTGGCCACGTTCTCGCCCTTGCGGGTCCCGATCGCGATCACGCGGGAGACGAGCCCAGGCTCGTGGCCGCGGGTCGCCTCCTCCCAGAGCGCGTTGTGGATCGTGGCGCCGGTCCAGGAGCCGGGCGCCGAGCTGCCGTAGGCCCAGAAGGTGTGCAAGTTGGGGAAGCGGGCGCGCCACTTGTCGACCTGCCGCAGGCTCTGGCTGTAGCAGCCGGCGATCATGAGGTCTTCGAGCTGGCGCGCGGCGTTGGGGAAGGCCTCGCACAGCTTCTCGACCGAGGTGAAGCGCAGCGAGCCGTTGTCGTCGCCCCACACCGAGGTGCCCACGCAGTGACCCGAGAGGATCAGGCGCTCGAGGGTCCGATCCCCGCGCTCGGCCTCGTAGAAGACGACCGCCAGCCGGGCGCACTCGTCCTTGGCGTCGGTGCCGAGGCTCGAGATCGCCTCCTTGACCTGCTCGCGCGGCTCGCCGCTCAGCCCGAGGTCGTCGAGGAAGCCCTCGAGGTCGTTGGGCTCATCGAAGTCGCGGGTGTGGCCGAGGACCTCGGCGACTCCGTCCTCTTCGCTGTCGGTGATCGGGTAGACGTCGACGCCCTGCACGCTGCGCAGGTCCCAGACCTCGTGGGTCGCGCCCACGCCCATGCCCAGGAAGACCAGCGCGTTGCTGCGCGTCTCGAAGCGCTCGACGACGCCCGGCAGGGTGCCCTGGAACTGGATCGCCCAGGCCCCGCGCGGGTCCTGCACGACCACGACCTCGGCCGCGCCGTCGACCTCGCGGGTCTCGTAGCTCAGGTAGCCGCCGTGCGTCCAGCGCTTGCGCCCGTCGCGGTCGAGCACCTCGCGCCACACGCCGGACTGACCGACGACGAGCAGGGCCGCGCCGCGCACGGCCTTGGACTTGACCGGGTGATCGCCGCCGGGACCTTCGCGCAGGTTGAGCAGGGAAGCGGTCACCCGCGCCCAGGTCCGCGTTCCCGCGGGCCCAGGCGTGTCGAGGGCGCTGAAGCCCCAGCGCCGCAGGGCGACGCCCTGGCCGGTGTGGACCGAGGCCGTCCCGTCGCGCTCACGCACGAGGGTCAGGCCGGCCTGGCCGAGCTCGATCCGGGCGCTGCCCCGGTAGGGCTGCCCGAGGGTGTCGCGGCCGTGCATGACGTAGCTGCCGAGGGGCGCCGCGTTGGCGCTCGCCACGGGGGCGACGTTCAGCGATCCGCTGGCGACGGGAGCTGGCTGCGCGAACGCGGGGGTCGCGAACGCGAGCAAGGACAGGAGGACTCCTCGTGAGAGGAATCCGACGTTGAGTGGTGGCATAGAGGCTCCGGGGGCTCTCCCGGGGGTCCCCTTTGCAATCGCCCATCCATTCGCTCTAGGTCCTTATCTGGTGGTCGGCGGGGTCGTAAGAATCGTCCGGGTCGCAGGTTCTGGGTGAGACGAATCCGTTTGGCTACAGGGGACGGGGGCCGGGAACCGGGGGCCGGGGGCCGGGGGCCGGGGGCCGGGGGCCGGGGCCTGGGACCGGGGCCGGGGCCGGAGCCTGGGACCGGAGCCAGGGACCGGGAGCCGGGAGCCGGGAGCCGGGAGCCGGGACCGGAAGCCGGGACCGGGGCCGGGGCCAGGGGCCAGGGGCCCGGGCCGGGGCCAGGGCCAGGGGGCCAGGGCCAGGGGCCCGGGGCCGGGGCCAGGGCCAGGGGCCCGGGGCCGGGGCCAGGGCCAGGGGCCCGGGGCCGGGGCCGGGGGCCGGGACCGCTCAGCTTCGCTTCGCTCAGCTGCGCGACTTGCGCTCAGCTTCGCTTCGCTCAGC
>MDTG01358088.1_pt1 | contig 11417 bp, 6 predicted proteins | sample 811421 | NCBI WGS metagenome assembly MDTG01 (sample SAMN05326645, study PRJNA326480) | marine metagenome | isolation source: seawater | place: Pacific Ocean: South East | collected 2011
CTATAAAAATCAATTTTAAATAGGTTTTTTCGTGAACAAATTGACAATGGATCTAATATCGAGATCAGGTAGATTCATTGGCACCACTGAACTTTGCAGGAGAAAATGGAAATTTAAAAAAATAATTTCTTATACCATCAGGTACATAATTCACATGAAAAAAAATCCGAGAATGGCACGCCTTAAAATCCAGAATTAAAAGTGCACACCACAAATTTAAGAATTAAGAAGAAAATGATGAAACAAACAAATTCAAGGCCATGGGGACGATCAAGTTAAAAATGACTAAAAAATCAACTTTGCCCAATTATTTTTTGGGGTTGAATAATTAACCTGTTTTAAAGAGAATATATTTTGGAGATTTGAAATAGATTTTTGATTACTAAAACCAAAATCGCATTAGTTATTGGTTGCAATGGCCAAGATGGAGCTTTAATTTGTCATTCACTTCTTGAAAAAGGATACAAAGTTATAGGAGTATCTAGAAGTGGTAAAGATAACTTAGACAAACTCACTCAACTTGGAATTGAAAAAGAATTTGAAATCAAAAAAGGTGATATTAAAAATTTTAATGAAATAGAAAAACTAACTTCTTATTACCAACCAGAATCTATTTTCAATTTAGCGGCCCAATCATCAGTGGGGAAATCTATTGATCAGCCAATAGATACTATCGAGGGTATTGTAAATGGCACCTTAAATCTCCTAGAAGTCAGCCGAAAAATTAATTACACAGGAAAGATTTTTTTTGCCGGCAGTAGTGAAATATTTGGTAATACGACAAAAAAAGCAGATATTCTTCACAAACAAAATCCTTTGAGTCCTTATGGAATAGCAAAACAAGCCAGTTTTAATTTAGTAAAGCTATATAGAGAAACTCATAGTTTAAAATGCGTAACAGGTGTATTTTTTAATCATGAGTCACACCTTAGAAATGAAAGTTTTGTTACACACAAAATAGTACGTGCTGCTTACGCAATCAAAAACAATAAGCAAGGAAAATTAAAGTTAGGAAATATAGATATTGTTAGAGACTGGGGTTGGGCCCCAGAGTACATCGAAGCTGTACAACTAATCACAAATTCGTCAAATTTAAAAGATCATATTATTTGCTCAGGAAAATCTAATAGCTTGAAGGTCTTTATAGAAAAAGTTTTTAATGCTTATGGTCTTAACTGGCAAGAACATATTGAAATAGACGAAAGGTTCATTCGTCAGAATGATATCAAATATAGTTATGGTGATCCGCAACCACTATTTAAAGATTTAGGATGGAAAGCCACAGTAGATTTAGACTCAATAGTCAATAATCTTGTAGAACATTGGAATCAAAATTAGATCATAATTATATATTTTTAATATTTTTTATTCTTTTCTAGTCCTTTAATAATGTTAGAAATTCTATGAGATAGTGATGAAAATCTACGCAGCTTTAACTGATTTAACCTGAGTTCTTGAAATTTATTTAAATCAAGGGGTTGATCAATCTCAGAACGATACCATGACTTTAAACCAGCAGCTATATCTGAAGGAGAAATCCCAGGTAAATAATCAACAAAATTAGAAACGTCGTCAAAAACAGGTAAGGGTGTCACCATTACTGGTCTCAAAGAAGCCAAAGCATCTCTCACCGCAGCACTTGAAGATTCGTTGGAAGATTGATAAGGAAGAACAACTAAATCATGATTTGATAGAACATCTACGACTTCATTTTCTTCGATATATTGAGAATTAATATTGACTAAATTACCTAAATTTAAATGAGCAATTAATCTTTCAAGTTTTTCATAAACCCAATAATAATCTTTATTGTATATGGAAGAGTAAATATTAAGTTCTAAATTAATATCAGAATTTTTTAAAATATTGATTGACTCTACTAATTCCATAAAGCCTTTATTTGGCAAACAAAAACCATAAGAGGCAATACTCAAATTTTTTCTTTTAGCCCAGTTAGGAAAAAAACTAAATTGTTTAGATAAATTAATATCAGTATCAATAATACCATGAGGAAACAAAGAAACATTATTAATTAATCCAATTTTTTTAAGCCTATTTAAATCATTAACAGAATGAACAAAAAGCCTTTCACACTTTTTAAATGAATCTACAAGCAAATGCAGAGACTTACTATCATCCTTTGGAGGGTCTATAGTAGAGTGCAGAAAAAAGATAATGTTGATACTATGTTCTTTACATTTTTGAATAAATGTAGCTAATTTATCGAATTCAAAAAATCCATAATTAAATTGAATGACCAAAGAAGTAATATTCTTAGTAACTATTTTAGTGAACAAAAGATCTAAATTTTGTTTATCTTTTTGAATTAATTCCCAACTAGGAATAACATTTAAATTATCAACAGAAGAATTCTCATGTAGAGGAGAAAAAATTATCAAATCATCCTGCATAGACTTAGTTAAACGTCGAGAGTAAGATGCAATACCACAATTCGAATCCCAGGTAGATATCCAACCTATTTTGGTGGCCTTATTCACATAATTACACAGGTTATTTCGAACAAAATCTAAATTTTTTTCTACAACATTATCCCATTTTAGATTTTTAATTTCTGCCTTAGCATTTAAAAGTTTTTCTTCTATTTCAATTTTTGAAGCACTATATACCTCCCTTAATAATCTACATAAATGATCAATCGATGGTTCTGCATAATATGACAAATCAAGATTAAAATGAGATTTTGATAAAACAAATTCATAATCTATTAGCCAACTATTTTTATCATTACAAAAATCAACTTGACCTCCCCAATTAGTTGTTATTACTGGAATACCTAACAACATTGCTTCCGCAATTGGCAATCCAAAACCCTCTCCCCTGCTTGGAGCAACTAAAACATCTGACTGTAAATACAAAGACTTAATCTGTTCTGGAGTAAGATCCTCTTTGATCACAATAATATCTGGTAGATATAAATTAGTCACTTTCAATTCTTCAATAAGTTCACGTACATTGTTATGAGGGTTATCAAAAGTTTTAATAATGAGACTTACATCATCATTATTGGTGAAAGAATTCGCAAAAGCTTTAAGTAGAACATCTATACCCTTTCTTGGGAAGCACGAAGAAATATGAAGTATCTTATATTTTTTTGCATGAACTCTAAAAACAGATGAACCTTGCACATTATTCATATGATCTAAACCTAAACCAGAAACTTGAACAGGCAAATTGAGACCATTATCAATCAGAATTTTCTCTACCTGAGATGACATAACTGTAATCCCTTGAAGATATGAATTAAAATCGTTAATCCATTCAGTTGGAAATGCAGACTCCTCCCATCCATACGAATGCAAAAGATTAAATATTCCATTCATATCCTTAACTCTTGGTGGATATAAATTTCTACTAATAACATCTGAATCAGATGTTTTTTCTTTTGATTCTTTAAAGAGTGAATAAATAGTAGAGTATTGCTTTAAATAATTAATATTAGGATCATAATCTCCAAAACCTTCAGTTATTTTCAAAGATAAATTATAAATTTTTTTTTGAAGTGATTTTGTAAAACATCTATTAAGAATGGATAAACTATAACTAGAGTCAAAAGGGCCTTCAACTCTCCAAGACAAATCGTGATAAGTAACAGCATTACGAGCAATTGCATCTAACTGAACAGTTATCTTATCAATTGAAGCTGCAGCCTCAATATCAAGAATTTTATTAAAGAAAAAATTATTTACTTTCAATGATTTAATCTTTTTAATCAATAATTCAAATGAGATTTGATTTGTTTTTATTAAAGTTTTCCAATCTATAGAAGAATGATTTATTTCCTCAGTATTTATGAAATTTTTACAAGCATCTATAGTTAAATCAGCAGTCTTAGACCAAGAAAATTTTATATTTTGTACTTTTGAATTTAACTTTAGTTCTTCTTTAAACTGCTTATTAGTTAAAGCCTTAATCATTAAACATTTGATATCATTAATATTACGAGGATCAAACATAGCCTCCTTGAATCCAATAACCTCTGGAATACTTGTACAGTTTGAACCTATAACAGGAGCACCACAAGACATGGCTTCAAGGATTGGAAGTCCAAACCCCTCATGCAATGAAGGAAAAACAAATAATTCACAACTTCTATATAGATTAACCAAATCAAAATCTGAAATATATCCAGTTTTAATTACATTTTTAGAATCTATATTGAAAAAATTAATCCAATTATCTATTAATTCAATTTCCGGAGTCAATAAATGACCTGCAAGTACTAATTTAAAATGCTTGAGCTCTTCAGGGAGAAGACTAAATGCATGTAGTAAACTTCTTACATTTTTTCTTGGATCACTAGCACCGGAATATAGAATAAATTTTTGATTTGCATCTAATTTAAATTCTAATTTAGAATTAATTTCAGAACTCTTATTAAAAGTTTCAACATCACATGCCGATGAAATGTTATAAATATTAGTTGACTCAAATGCTAAATATTTAACTGCCTCTTTAGCTGATGAATGTGAAATCGCAAGAAGGCCATCAATTTCTTTAAGTGCTTTAATCTTGGTCTTATAAAACTTTGCAAAATCGGGATTTGTATTTAAATATAGATTTGGATTTATTAAAGGAATTAAATCATAAAAAATAGAAATGACAGGAATATGTATAAAATCCTTATCCAAGTCAACAAGGCAATTGTCAGAGAAACCCTCAAAAAAACTAGTAATTAAAATAATATCTGCATGCAAGCAACTAAACGTATAAGATCTTAAATACTTTGCTAACTTTGTCTTTGTATTATTTTTAGACATAAAATCAAATGGTCCAGGTGAATACCATTTAACAAAGTTAACATTTGGTAAATTTAAATGATTAGAAAATTCAACTTGTAAATCTGAAAGCGCAGAATTAGCGACCAGTAAAATTTGATGCTGGGGATATAAAGTTATGATATTTTTAATAATTTCCAAAGAATATCGGCCAATTCCACGGGTCCGACTTCCCTCACTTTGAATTCCTTGTAAATCAATAGCAATTCTCATTTTCTTTTACTAAATAAGTTTTTATATCTTTTTGACTTAATAGATTGCTGATAATGTAAAAATAGATTTTGATTATAATTGATAAATTCAGAATCCCGATCAAAGAGTTTCTTAAATTTATTTTGTATGTGTTTATTATTAATTCCAGAGGGATAACCGAAGAAATACTTCAGAAATAAATTTATCAATCTCATACCATTTTTAGAGACAACTAGATTTTTCACTAACGAATTGCGTAGAAGAAGATTAAAGATTTTATTACTGACTACAATAATTAATTTTCTTGATCTTCGTAATATCCTTATGATTGGCGATAATAGAATTTTTATGGCTTTAAAGAAATAAATACTAATTTTTAGTTGTGCTTTTAATAGAATTAACTCATTTTTTAATAAATTAATTTCACGTGAGTGTTCTTCAAAAATACTTTTATTATAATCTTTAAACTGATAATAATTGTCAATCAGAGATTCAGACTTTAAATCATGATCTATGGCCGCCTGTAATGTTGTAATGCCAATATCAAATTTGCTTTCCCAAATATGACTTTTAGAATCAATCTTTTGAAATGTTTGATTAGTTTTAGTCGCAATAATACATAAATCTTGAGCTACGCCATTCAAAATCCTTGTGATTTTTAAATGACTAGCATCTTGCAAAGGCCCTCCATGAAGATAGTAAGATTTAACATTACTAAAGCCTAAATTATCAAGATAAAATGAAATTAAGTCTAAATTTATAGGATTGATATGTGTGGGATCTAAATGGAAAGATTTTGTTGATACTAACAAGCTATCAATACTGGGAGTCTCCATAATTAAGATTCCGTCATCACTTAAAACACGTTGACATTCTTCAATTAACCTTAGAAGTTGTTTATTTTCTAGATGCTCAATTACATGGAAAATAGTTATTACAGTAATTGTTCCAGTTGCAAACTTAGATAATTGATCAATAGCATCACCTTCCAGAACTTGTAAATTATTCTCGCGACATGCTCTAATCATATTATTATTAGAATCAATTCCATAACAATCATCAATTCTGTCTTTCCACATTTGAAGCCATTCCCCTCTCCCACAGCCAACATCAATTAACTTAGGTGAATTAATATCTTGTATAACTAATTTAATCAAGGGCTCATATATGGATAATGTACCAAGAATCTTTTCGCGATCACCCCTGAATTTATCTTCAAAGTCTAAATAATTAGATGTCATAATCAAGAATGCTTATAAACAAAAGAAATTGTATTTACGTTGATTGACTTTATTCAGAAAACTAAATAAAGTTATTTTTTCTAAAGAAATAAATTTGATCATCGAATTAAAAATAATAATCATTAGGAGTCGAACTATAGTTATCTCATGGGTCAATTGTATGATTTGAAGACATGAACAATCTCATACTAGTTAAGCATGCATCAGGAGCTCCTGGATTAAGATTATTAGGATTGGGACCAAATTTTTTACCAAAACGGGGTCTCATTAAACTCAAATCGCTCTTAGAGCAAAACACCAGTTGGGCAAAGCATCGTGATATTAACGACTTAAAAAACATGTTGTCGAACAGTAATGTCGTTGTAAGTCTCTGGAAAAAAAGTGCTCTGTTGGGATTTGGACGTGCTACGAGTGATAGAATTTACAGAGCAGTTTTATGGGATATTGTAGTAGATAATAAGTATCATAATTTGGGATTAGGTAAAATATTAGTAAACACTATCTTAAATAATAGTTTGATTTCTAATACAGAAAAAATATACTTAATGACAACAAATTGTAAAAACTTTTATTCAAAAATGGGTTTTATTCAACAAGAGAATCAAACTCTTATGACTTTCATGAAAGATAAATAAATAAATATTTAAAAAAATTTATCAATAATTTAATATTTTTACAGTAAATAAATAATTATTTATGAGAAATTAAATAGTTCTTATAAATAATTATTCCTATTGATTTTAAAGCGGATGAAGAGATTCGAACTCTCGACCCTCTCCTTGGCAAGGAGATGCTCTACCACTGAGCTACATCCGCATAAACATATGTTATATGCTTGGTTTAATCAGCATGCCTCAAAAGAGGTGTAGTGGTCAAATATTTTATTAAGACACTGGATTATTTATCCAATGCATTCATTAATGAACCCATCTCTAAGGCTTGCAAGGCATAGCTCCAACCTAAATTATTTTTAATTCCCGCCCTCTCTAGTGCTTGTTGCATTGTATCGGTAGTTAATACTCCAAAGATAATTGGCAAACCTGTTTCTCTGGACACAGCAGCTATACCTTTACTCGCCTCAGACACAACCACATCAAAATGCGGAGTATCTCCTCTAATGACCGCTCCCAAGGTTATTACAACATCGTAAATACCCTTATTTGCAAGTCGCTGAGAAATTATTGGCAATTCAAAAGAGCCTGGAACCCAGGCCACATCTAATTGATTACTAGACTCTGATACATCAATACCGTGTCTAGATAAACAATCTAAACATCCACTTAAGAGCTTACTAGTTATTAGATCATTAAATCTAGCTACAACAATAGCAACTCTCAAAGACGATGATTTTTCAAATGTACCCTCTATTGTCGCCATTTCTTAAAGGCTTTTAATACCTATTAACACTAACCTCTTGCGAGTAAATTTAAAACACCTAAATTTTATAAATGAATTTATTTGAGCAATTCTTATTAAATAGTTTCCTTAAACACTCATTTGATGAGTGATGTACTCGCCAACCAAAGCTTGTAGGAGTACCAAATGAAACCAAACCCCTGCCAGTATCTCGATCTTTTTAATGTTGGGATTTCTATTGTCCTCTGGATTGGTTTGAGTCATGTAGAAAACAGGAACACCAATAACCAAAAGTAAAGAAGAGAAAAGCAGTGCGTTTGCAACGATTGAATTAATAGCCAGCATAATTGAAGCTACAGAAAAAATTTCTCAATATCCCATAATTCTCCCATGGAAGTGTTTTGTTATCGCATTACTTTGAAATTTTGTAGTGAGGCTTCACATGCAAAAAACATTAATGCTTCTAATATGCATTGATTGAATAGTGAGTAATCAAATGGCTGCCAGCCAAAACCCTATACAAGGCAGTCTTTTCGGAGATGATAAGCATATTGGCATTCTCAAAGATAAAAGCATTAATACTGAAACAGCATCTAACGAAACTTTTTCAAATCAACAACTTAAAGATGACGCATTATTAAGACCTCGTACGAAGAAGACGTCTAAAAATCCAAATCAAATAAGTGATTTTGATGAGTTTTCAAATTCGGAAATTGAAGAGCCCAAATGGTCACATCATAATCTGCCAAAAATTGATGATCTGACTCCTGCATTGAGGCATTATGTAGAACTAAAGATCGACAATCCAGATCGGATATTGCTTTACAGGCTAGGAGATTTTTTCGAGTGTTTTTTTGAGGATGCCATAAAGCTGTCACAACTTTTAGAAATCACACTCACAAGCAAAGAAGGAGGGAAGAAAATAGGCAAAGTACCTATGGCTGGTGTTCCCCACCATGCGTCTGATCGTTATTGCACAGAACTAATAAAAAAAGGTTTCTCTATTGCCATTTGCGATCAACTTGAGGCTGCTCCAGCAAAAGGAAATAAATTAATCAAAAGAGGAATTACTAGATTAATAACACCTGGGACAATTTTAGAGGAGGGTATGCTTCAGGCCAAGCAAAATAATTGGTTAGCGTCTGTTTTCATAGAATCTAATTCCAATCCTGCAATAATTACCTGGTCTTTAGCAAAAATAGATGTCAGTACAGGTGAATTTACGGTACAAGAAAATAAAGGAATAAATAACCTACGTCATGAGTTAATAAAATTAAAAGCAGCTGAAGTTATTTCAGAAAAAACCTCAATTTCAAACAAAAGCTGGTACGAGGGCTTGCTAAACATAACAGAATTTGATCAAACATCGTTTTCTATTCTTGAAGCCGAAGTAACAATTAAGAATCATTATCACTTAAATAATATTGATGGATTAGGAATAGGTTCTGATTCGATTTCAATAAGAACAGTTGGGGGACTAATCGCATATTTAAATAAAACTCATCCCAATATTGACGTTGAAGAGAAAAATAGAACAAAAACAAATATATGTATCGATTTCCCACATATCAAAAATAATCAAGTTGGTCTGATTATTGATAATCAAACTAGAAGAAATTTAGAAATAACTTCAACTCAAAAAAATGGACAATTTCATGGCTCATTACTTTGGGCAATTGATAAAACATTAACCGCCATGGGGGGGAGATGTATTAGAGGATGGTTAGAAGAACCTTTAACAGATATTCGTTCCATTCAAAGTAGACAGAAAATAATTGGTTTATTAGTCAATTCATCGGGCTTAAGAAGAAATATACGAAAAGTATTGAAAGCTATGGGTGATCTAGAACGTTTATCAGGCAGAGCAGGAGCTCAACAAGCAGGAGCACGAGATTTAGTTGCAATAGCAGAGGGAATTCAACGTTTACCAATTCTTAAAAAGTATCTTAATGACCCAATATTTGAAGAAACTAAATATTTCGAATCTCTCATAAATCCAGATCAAGAGTTACTTAATCTTGCTTCTAAAATAAACAATGAAATTATAGATAATCCACCTCTTAGTCTTACCGAAGGTGGTCTAATTTATGATGGTATAAATCCATTACTTGATGGACTTCGCAATCAACTAGATGATCATAATTCGTGGCTAAGATTGCAAGAGCTAGATGAGAGAAGGAACAGCAATATTAATAATTTAAAACTTCAATATCATCGATCCTTTGGATATTTTTTAGCAGTAACAAAAGCTAAATCTATCAATGTTCCAGAACACTGGATCAGAAGGCAAACATTAACAAATGAAGAACGTTTTGTCACACCAGGATTAAAAGAACGAGAAGGAAAGATTTTTCAAGTTAAAGCAAGAATATCGCAACTTGAATATGAACTTTTTTGTAAGCTTCGAATTCTTGTTGGAAGTAAATCAAAAATAATTAGGAAAGCTGCGAAAGCAATATCGTGCTTAGATGTTTTATGTGGACTGGCCGAATTAGCAGCTACAAACAACTATGTTCAACCGAATATAGTTGCTGATCAAGACGATAATAAATCAAGACAATTATCGATTATTGATGGCCGTCATCCTGTAGTTGAGCAAATTTTAGCTGACAAAGATTTCGTGCCTAACAATACCGAACTTGGCTCAAAGACTGATCTAATAATCCTCTCAGGGCCAAACGCAAGTGGTAAAAGTTGTTACTTAAGACAAGTAGGTCTATTACAAATCATGGCCCAAGTCGGTAGTTGGATACCAGCAAAATCTTGCACTTTAGGAATTGCAGATCAAGTCTTCACACGTGTTGGAGCAGTAGATGATTTAGCGGCAGGACAATCAACCTTCATGATTGAAATGATTGAAACAGCATTTATTCTTAACAAGGCTACTGCAAAATCGTTAGTTTTATTAGATGAAATTGGACGAGGAACTTCAACTTTTGATGGCTTGTCTATTGCATGGTCAGTTAGCGAATTTTTAGCTAAAAAAATAAAAAGTCGAACAATCTTTGCAACTCATTATCATGAATTGAATCAAATTTGTGAAAATATTGATAATGTAGAAAATTATCAGGTTCTTGTTGAATATAAAAACAATTCACTCTCATTCCTTCATCAAGTTGAAAAAGGAGGAGCCAATAAAAGTTATGGAATTGAAGCTGCTCGCCTAGCAGGAGTTCCCAAAGAAGTGATCAAAAATGCAAAGAAAATTTTAAATAATCTTGAAACAAATAGTGCTAATAATATTCAAGTTACCCAACCAATAAAAAGCTATAAATAATTTTTATAGCTTCTTATCCTCTGAAGCTCTCAATAATGCATTAACAGTAGCTGCCGCTAGAGATGCTCCTCCTTTAGAACCCTCTAAAACAATATGTGGACATTCACTATTTAATAATCGACTTTTACTCTCAGAAACACCTATAAATCCTACTGGCATTCCAATAATTAAACTTGGTTTTGCATAACCAGATTCAACAAGATCTAACAGAGAAATTAAAGCTGTTGGCGAGCTCCCGATTACAACTAATGGTGCATGTAATAAATTCTCTTGGTCCTGATAATGTTGCCAAATATTTCTCATTCCAATTGCGCTTCTAGTATTCACATTTGAATCAACTGATGTTGGAGCCATACCTAAAATACATTTTATATCTGCATTTATCGTCCTTTGAGCCATAGGAGATATTGCCGCCTCTGCCATATAAGTATCAGTTAAAATCTTGGCACCCTTTTGCAATGCATTAATTGCATTCTCACAAGCACTGGTACTAAACCTAAGACAAGACTGAAGGCTAAAGTCACCACTTGAATGAATAATGCGCTCTAAAATTGA
>MDTG01409961.1_pt1 | contig 11416 bp, 12 predicted proteins | sample 811421 | NCBI WGS metagenome assembly MDTG01 (sample SAMN05326645, study PRJNA326480) | marine metagenome | isolation source: seawater | place: Pacific Ocean: South East | collected 2011
AAATATAACTGCTAAATCAATATATTTTTTTAAATTATAAACATTAATTCTTTTTTCAGGTGTAACAAAAAAAACATTTTTTGGCATTTTTTTTATTTTTTCTTTCACGACATCCATCATTGTGGTTAGAGTTTTTGCTCCTTTAGAAATTTCAGCTGGATGTGTTTTGATAAATAAATTTATATTATCATCATTTTTAATTTCATTAATTGTATCAATTACCATAGATACTGGGTCTTTAAAACATGCGGCTCTATTAGATAATCCTTTATCCCAATATAAATTAGTAAACATAAAGATGTTTTTTTTATTTTTTTCTTTTTTTAAAAATTTATGTAATTTAACTGTTTCTTTATTATTTTTATCAATAATTTTATTCTTTTTTATGAAATCATCTTTTGCATTAATTCTTTTATTTACAAAATCATAAAGTTGTTTTTTTTCATTAAAATTCAATTTTTTATTATTTCTTTTTTTTAAATAATTTTTGTAACGGTCATTAGATAGTAAAAGGTCAATTAAATTGAAATAAATTGAATGTTTGTTTAGAACGTTTAAGTTGATAGTTGCAATTCTTTTTTTTTTATTTCTAAAATACATAAAAAAAGGTTCCCAAGCTGAATAAACTATCATATTAGTCAAAATTACATCAGGGTTCCATTTTTTATATAATTTTTCTGCAAAGATAACTGATGTTAATGAAGTGTTTATATGTTCTGATCTAATATTCTTATGATTATCGAAAAATTCAATGCCATAATAATACCTAACTAAAGAGTCGTTTACTGTTTGTGTCAAGTAATAATTTTTATATTTAACTTTACTTTTTAAATTTTTAGAAAATTTTTTTTCTAAATTAAAAATTTTTTTTCTATCATCGGAGTCTAGATAATCTTTGTAAAAAACATAATCTAGACCTAACAGAGGTAATATTTTTTCTATGTTGTATTTACATTCCCAACATGGATTTTTAATATCTTTATTTCTAAAATTTTTTATTTCACAGCCTTTTAAAAAACCATTGCAAATTAATATTTTTACTTCGTGTCCTCTTAAAACAAGAGATTTTGCTAATATCAACATATGAAAAATTTGATAATGACTAGTTTCAATTAAAGGAATAAAAATTTTTTTTTTTGAGCTTTTATTATATCTCAGTTTTAAATTATCATTTAATTGATTAGAGACTTTTCTTTTAAGAATTAAGAAATAATAAATTTTTATCGCTAAACGTTTAATTTGATCTCTTAATTGAGTAAAGCTTTTTTTTTTTAAAACTAAAATATATTCAATAAATTTTTTTTTTTTCATTATAGATATAAATATTTAAATATTAAATCTATTTATATTTTTTTCGTATTCTTTCCACTGTCCTACATCTGTCCATGAATTTTTAGATATAGGAAAAACGCCTATTTTCATTTTTTTTTCTTTAGCTTTAATTATCAATTCAGTCATATCAAATTTTATATTATTTGGTATCAACTCTAATAATTTTGGCTCAATAATATAAAAGCCTGTGTTGACAAAAAAATCATATTGAGGTTTTTCTTTAATACTTTTTAATTGACCTTTTTTACTAAAATTACAGACACCGTATGAGATTTTATAATTTTGCATTGATGAAATTAAAGTTAAGTCATATTTATTATTTTTATGAAATTCTAACATAGAGGGATAATGAGATTGTATTAAAATATCAGAGTTTGTTACAAAAAAAGTATCCTTAACTTTGTTTTTTAAGAATTTTAAAGAACCTGCTGTGCCAAGAGGTTTTTTTTCCTCAATGTATTTGATATTATAAATTGATTTAAGGTCATGAAAATAAGCTTTAATCATACTACTTTTTTCATTTACAGAAATATAAAATTTTTTTGAACCAGTTTTTAAAAAGTAATCCATTATAACTCTAATTATTGGATTTTTTCCACAAGGAATTAGAGGTTTTGGTAATATACGAGTAAAAGGATCTAATCTTGTTCCTTTACCGCCTGCCATTATAACAACTGGAAAATTTTTTAGATTAATATTTTTTCTAATTAATTTTGTAGATGTGTCAAAAATATTTCTACTGATAATTTTTAATAATTGAAATTTTTTATTCAACACAGGAATTTCTAAAATCAGGTCATTTTTGGTAAATATTTTTTTTACTTCATTTTTTGTATAATCTTCAGCTAAATATTCAAAATTTTTGTTAATAATCGACTCTACCTTATTATCTATATCTAAGCCAAAAAATACAACTCTTCTGAAATCACCCATGGTGAAAATACCTTTAACTTTTTTTGAACTATTAATTACTACAAGCAAATTTAAATTTTCATTATCCATTTTCTGCACAGCATCTCGAATAGATAAAGTATTTAATATGGTGTATTTTTTTATTTGAGACATTTGGGGTAACTTTATCTTAATTTTTTAAATCTAGTAACTTTTTTTTTAAATTCTATAACTTTAACCAATTTCTTATTATTTTTTTACACTCTAATTAATTAATATTTTTTATTTCTTAATTAATTTTCAATTGGAATAAATATTTATTTCATTTTTTTATTTAATAAATATTCTACCCATTCAAAATCTAACAAATCATCAATATCAGCTGATCTTTCCTTAGGCATAATGTATGGATATGTTTTTTCAGTATAATATTGACGCTTTGATCGCAAAACTTCTGTTCGAAATACATACACGGCTCCATTAGGTATATAGGTCCTCTCCAAATCTTGTCTATTCTCAATTGTATTAAATTCAGGTATAAAATTTCCTAATATTCCTTCGTCTGAAATATATTTATTCCAAATTAATGGGACTGATGACTCAACAACACTAATAACAGAGTCTGCATTCTTATATTCAAAAACTTTAATAGATTCATCAATATCTTTAGTAATTCTTAGTGGAGAAGTAGGCAACAAAACTACAAAAGACTCTATTTTCTTAGAACTTTCTTTAGAAATATAGTCGACAGCATGTAAATAAGTATCGATCGCCATCGATGTATCAGTGGCAAGATTTTTAGGTCTTATAAATGGTACCTCTGCCCCACAATTCTCAGCAATTGATGCTATTTCCTTATCTTCAGTAGATATAATCACTTTATCGATTAAATTTGATTTTAAAGCGGCTCTAATAGAGTAACAAATTAACGGCATACCACATAAACGTTTTATGTTCTTGCCTGGCAAACCTTTGCTTCCTCCCCGCGCTGGAATTATAGCTAACATATTTATATAATATCATCTTTTGTTAATATAAAATCACTTTTAAAATCTTTTTTTAATTTTTTACCTACTACAAATTTTATTTCCTTAGGAGAAAAACCGGTTCCAGGTCTTTTAAGAGATATGTCTTCTTCTCTAATAATATCTCCTAACTTTAGATTTTTATTTAATACTATACTCCTTCGAAATACTTTTTTTTTTTCTTCTTCTTCGTTAGAAACAGTTCTTTTAAATTTACCTAACGAGTCATAAATCATTTTTGAACCTTCAACTATTTCTTTCATTTCTTCGGGATTAGCTGAAATTTCATGATCCCAACCAGGTAGATCTTTGTCTGTTGTAAAATGTTTTTCAATAACACAAGCTCCAAGAGCAACTGAAGCCAGAGGCGTTACATAGCCTAAAGAATGGTCAGAAAAACCTACTGGATAACCAAATGTATTTTGTAACATTGAAATATTTTTAAGATTCAAATCTTTATTTTTTGTGGGATAAATAGACACACAATGTAAAATTACAATTTTAGAATTACCTTCATTTTCTATAATTTTAATTGCATCTTCGATCTCACCAAGATTTGCCATACCTGTAGATAATAATATAGGTTTATTAAATTGTGCTAAATATTTAATTAATGGATAATTATTAATATCCATGGACGCAATTTTAAAAAATTCTACATTAAGTTCATTCAGTAAATCTGCTTCTTCTTTACTAAAGGGAGTTGAGCAAAAATCAATTTCTTTAGAAATACAATAATTCTTTAACTCTAAATGTTGTTCCCTTCTTAAATAGTATTTATCCACCATTTCTTCTAATGATCCAAAATGCTTCTTTTTACTGTCATTAAAAACAGTATTTTCTTCATACAATGTTTTACTAGCTATAGAAGTTTTGTTCCAAGATTGAAACTTAACAGCGTCACACCCACAGTTTATAGCTGAGTCTATCATTTTTTTTGCTAAATGCATGTCGCCATTATGATTTGCTCCTATTTCAGCAATAATATATGGCTTACTAAAGTTATAAATATTTTTTTTTTTTGTTAGTTGAATTTTTTTCATATTAAATTTCTTCCCACCATAATGGGTGCTCAATTTTTTTTTTGGTATAATCTTTATAATATAATCTATTTAGATCAACTTCAAAACTCTTATACAGTTGATTTAGTGCCTTATAGTGTTTTATTTTTACATCTAAATTCTTTTTCAAAAATTTTTCATTTGATTGTTTCATGCCAATAGTATTAAGTTCATGTTGCCTATAATAGCTAACTGTTTTATTTGTAAAAATAGCTCTTTTTCCTTCAATCAATAATTTTGAAAAAATAAACCAATCTAATGCGATTAAATCATCAGGAAAATTAAAATTTGTTAAGTTTTCCAACTTTATAGCTGTATTGGATAAACCAAATATATTTTTGTTTTTAATAAACTCAAAATCTATTTTTTGATAATTTTTAAGTCTATTTGATAAATACATTTTTTGATAAATTCCGCTTTCATCAAAAAGAGTTAAATCATTTACAACTATGTCATTATTTTTTAAAAGTTCTAGACTTTTTTCTACTCTATTAAATTCAAAGTAATCATCACTATCTCCGAAAATTAATATGTCATAACAATTCTCAATACAATAATTAATACCCGCTTCTCTATTCTTTACTCGTGAACAAGATAAATTAATATCAATGATATTTAAATTCGTAAAATTATTTTTATAATTTTGAAAATTTTCTATACCATCATTAACTACTACTAAATCAAATTTTTTATAAGATTGATCATTTAGTGAATTAAAAAAATTTAATAAAAATTTTTCATTTTTTGGAAACACTACTGTAAAAAAAGCTATTTTAGATTTCTCCAATTCTTTTTGCTGGGTTACCATGAAAAATTCCTTTATTTTTAAACTTTTTATTATTGTTTAATTTTTTATATACTACACTACCTGCGGTTATCTTATTAAAATTGCCAATTTCAGCTCCTGGTAAAATACTAACTCTTGAACCAAAAAAATTTGAATTACCAATGCTCACATTTCCAGTGATATCACAATGTGAATTAAATATGTTAAAAGATCCTATTTTTGCATCATGGCCAATACTCACCATAGTATTAAAAATATTACATCTTCCAAGCTTTATATTGTGCGTTAATACACAATTTGGTCCAAAAAAATTGCCTTCACCTATTTCAACTACATTCTTATAAATAATTGCAGACTCATGGATAAAATTAAAAAATTTAATATTTTTTTTATTTTTAATTTTTAAATAAATTTTTTTTCTCTTTATTGGATCGGCAATAGCAATCAATACATAATCTAATTTAGAAAATTTATAACTATCTTCATTTCCTAAAAATAATTTTTCTAATTTAAATTCCTTTAAGAATCTAGACGTGTAATCAAGAAATCCTTTAAATAATATATCTTTTTTATTTTTTGAGATCTTAATATAACTATAAATTTCTCTAGAAAACTCACCAGTGCCTATTATTATTAAATTTTTCATAATAAATTTAATATATTTATAGAAAATTTGTTAAGCTTATTACATACTTTTATTTTATTTTTTAATACTTTATTTAAAAGATCCATTTCAATAATTGATTAATTATTATTTTCTAAAAAGTCAAAATATAAAAAGTAATGAAACTTACTAAAATCTAATTAGAAATTACAAAATTTTAGTATTTAATTTTATTAATTATATACACTATTTTTTATTTCAATTTCTAGCGAAATTTTATTAATTTATTTATTATATTGAATATCTACAAAAAAAAAATTATGTTGATCTTTTATGAATATTGAAGAGTCAAAAAAAATAGTAACCCATGTTATTTCTAAGATTCTAGGTAAAAAATTAAAAATTACTGATGACATGAAATTAATTGGAGCTGAGTCTCCTTTAGACTCAATGAAACTTGTTGAAACTTGTGTTTCACTTGAGGATATAGCTGAAGAACAAGGTTTTGAATTTATATGGTCATCCGAATCAGCGATGTCAAAAACAAATAGTATTTTTCGTAATGTAAATTCTCTTGCTGAAGAGTTCGCCAATCAATCTGAAGCTAAATGATAATAGTAACGGGAGCAAACCGAGGTCTTGGAAAGGCAATTTCTGAACGCTTAAACAAAAGGGGAGAGAAAGTCATAGGACTAGTAAGAACTACCAATGATCTTGATATAGAGTCAATTAAATGTGATGTAAGTGATTATAAATCAGTAAAAAAAGCTTCACGTGAGATTAAAAAAATGAAAACTTCAATAAAAGCATTCATAAATGTTGCAGGCGTTGCGTCAATGAATATGGCTGTTACAACAGATAATTTAACCGTCCAAAAACTAATTCAAACTAACTTAATTGGAACAATTTACTGCTGTCAGTTATTTGCTCCAATCATGTTGCGATATAAAAATGGAAGTTTTATTAACTTTTCCACCATTGCTGTAGCACTAGCTCTTAAGGGTGAGTCTGTTTATGCGGCATCTAAAGCGGGAGTTGAGGCATTTTCAAGGTCATTTGCCAGAGAAATGGCTGACTTTAATATTCGTGTTAATTGTATCTCTCCAGGTCCAATTCCTACAGATCTACTTAAAGGTGTAACAGATAATCAGATTGAAAAAATTACTTCACAACAAATTATACCAAAACAATTTAAAAAATCGGATGTATGTGATCTTGTTGAGCTCTTAATTGACAAAAAATCTTCCTCATTGAGTGGGCAAGTACTCAATGTTGGTGGAGTTTAATGAAGATTTTAGAAAAACTAAAAGAGCGTTGGGCAGGTATTAATTATCCTTTTCTTATACACTCAGATAGTACGATAAAATTTAGAGAAGTTTCAGACCAAACTACTGTAGATCTGTCAATTATAAATAGTGGAGACGTAGTTGCTCTTATTGGTGATTTTGATCCTAAAACAATTCTAACACTAATACAGCTAATAGATAAAAATGTAATTTTGGTTCCACTTACTAAAGAAACTAAATCGCAGCATAAATACTTTTATGAAACTGCAATGGTAGATGTTATAATTGAAAAAGACACAATTAAAAGATTGAAGCATAATAAAGAAAATAAACTTATTGAAAAATTAAGAGAAAAAAAACATGCAGGTTTAGTTCTTTTTTCGACTGGGACTACTGGACGTCCTAAAGCTATTTTACATGACTTTACTTTATTCTTGAAGAGATTTGAAACACCTAGACCTACATTGAAAACAATGAGTTTTTTATTGTTTGATCATATTGGTGGGCTAAACACATTGCTACATACTTTATTTAACAAGGGCACAGTTGTTGCACCAAAATCTCGAAATGTAGATGATGTATTAACAGCTTGCAAAGAACATAAGATTGAGGTGTTACCAACAACTCCAACATTTTTGCGAATGATGCTTATGAGTGGATTAATACCAGAAAACGTTCCAAAATCGTTACGTATCATCACTTATGGAACTGAACGTATGGATGAACCAACACTAGAAACACTTTGCAAATTACTTCCAGATATAGAATTTAGACAAACATTTGGAATGTCTGAATTAGGTATTCTTCGTGTAAAAAGTAAAGCAAGTAATAGTTTATTCATGAAAGTTGGCGGTGAAGGGATCGAAACTAGAGTTATTGATAATGTACTTGAAATTCGTTCACAAACTCGAATGTTAGGCTATCTAAATGCCGATAGTCCTTTTGACGCTAATGGTTGGTATAATACTAAAGATATTGTTGAGGAATGCGATGGTTTTTATAAAGTAATAGGACGAACTAGTGAAGTTATTAATGTTGGTGGTTTAAAGTTTATGGCCTCTGAAATTGAGAGAATTGCTTTGCAATTCAAGGGTATCGAATTTGCAAAAGCTGAAGGAAAACCAAATCCAATAACTGGGCAACATGTTGAGTTAGTATTACAACCAAAAAAAGAACATAATGTTAATCGATCAAATTTGAAGATTTTTTTAAAAAATAATTTACCTAGACACATGATACCTATGAGAATAAAGATATCTAAAGTGAATATTGGACATAGATTGAAAAAAATATAAATATAAGGTGTAAAGTGGTATGATTAAAAATAAAAAAAACAGAAATGAAATTCTAAAAAACTTATGTAATATTTTTGAGACAAATGTAAAAGAGACAGATAGTATAAATAAAATTCAAAATTTTGACTCTATAATTTTTTTACAAATTATGAACTTAGCTAAAACAAATTACAAAAAAAATATTGATGGTCAAAAAATTTCAAAGTGCAAGAAAGTATCAGATATAATTAATCTAATTATTTAAATGTTAAAAAAAATTAAGGGAATTGAAATTAGTGGTATCTCTTGTTGTGTTCCAAAACAAAAAATTTTCAATAAAGATATAAAAAATAATAAAAGTCATTCTAAAAATAAAGAAATTGCAAAAAAGAGAATTATAAAAGCGATTGGAATCCATAGTAGACCGGTAGCTAATGCAGAAACATGTACGTCTGATTTGGTTTTAAAATCAGCAAATCATATTCTTAAGAAGCTTAATTGGAAAAGACAAGAAATTGATGTTTTAGTTTTTGTAAGTCAGACTGGTGATTATTTAACACCTGCTACTTCTGGTATTCTCCAAGAGAGATTGAATCTTAAGAAATCAACTTTAGTTTTTGATATAAACTTAGGTTGTTCAGGGTTTACTCATGGGTTAATTGCCATATCATCTTTAATGAAAAGTTTAAATTTAAAAAAAGGATTATTGGCAGTTGGGGATGTTTTAACTAAATTAGTTCATAAAAACGACAATATATCTAATTTATTGTTTGGAGACGCAGGAAGTGTAACTGCAATAACAAACAATTTTCATAGTAATAAAAATTTATATTGTAATTACTATTCTGATGGCTCAGGGTATAATGACATAATTGTGCCATCGCATTCGCTGTCAGGTAGAAATAAATTATCCAAAGAGCAGATGAAAAGTAAAAAAGATTTAAAAAACAATACAAGATCAAACATAAATATTTATCTGGATGGCTCAAATGTATTCAACTTTGGAATTAGCGATGTTCAGCCTATATTGAAAAAAATAACAAATAAATTTTCCAACATAAACTATTGTTTTTTGCACCAAGCAAATAAATTAATTCAAGATAGTATTGAAAAACAATTGAATAATAAAAAAATTATATTTCCAACTTCACTAAAAGAATTTGGTAACACCAGTACTGCTTCAATACCAATAACAATTTGTAATAATTATTACCATAAAAAATTAAATGGTTACTCTTTATTATGTGGTTTTGGTGTTGGACTTTCAATTTCTACAGTTCTTGTTAATTTAGAAAAAACAAAAATTTTTAAAATTATAAAATTATGAGAAAAAAAATACTTATTACAGGTGCAACATCAGGGATAGGTTTTAATTTCTTCAAAAGAAATATAGATAAAAATTATGATTTTTATTTAATGGGAAGAAATTTTTTTAATCTCAATAAATTACTGATAAATAAAAAATATAAATCGAAAGTAAAAAAAATAAAATTTGATTTAAAAAATGATATTAAAAAAATTAATTTTAAAAAAATTCCAAAGTTAGATTATATAATTTTAGCAGCTGGTGTTGTTAAGTATAATTTAATTAAAAATTTTGATGAAAAAGTTTTTGATGAAGTAATAAAAATTAATTTAATTCAAACAGCTAAATTGTTGGGGTTTCTAACAAAAAATAATAAAATTAATAATAATGCCTCAATTGTAATAGTTTCTTCTATAAGTGGACATAAAATGGCTTTTAATTTTCATTATGCCTACTCTATTTCAAAAGCTGGCTTAATAGCGATGACAAAATCAATTGCGAATGAACTCAGTTCTAAATTAATAAGAGTTAATACAGTGGCACCTGGGATGGTTGATTCACCTATGAATAATGAATTAAATTCAGATAAATATTTTAGCAAAATTGATAAAGCAAAGTATTTGCTTGGAAAACGATATGCTAAAACATCAGAGATATCTGATGTCATAGATTTTTTACTATCATCGAAATCTTCATTTATAACTGGCGAAACTATAGTAATAGATGGTGGTTTTACCTTATCTAAATAAGATTAAAATATTATCTTATAATTATTAGCTAGTACCAGTCGCTATCTAATACATCAGATCTATGATAAAATGCTGTTACAGCAAGCCTAACTTTATTTTTTGTTTGGTTTAATCCTGACCTATGCATTAATTTATTACTAAAGAATATAGTCTCTCCGAAGTTTGCTGTAAGAACTAATTCTTCAGCGCCTGGAGTTATAATTTTAGTAGCGTGTGGCAGTCGATACACTAATGGATCTAAATGTTTTTTTCCGTTTCTTACTGCTTCATTAACATGATCTGTGTGTTCAGTTTTGAATTCAGAGATATGGGAATTCTTTATAATTTCTAGTCCTCCTAAACTTTCATTTATATCAACTAGGGGTATCCATGCTTGAACAAATTCAGATTTACTAACGTTAACATCCCTATCTGTATGCCAACCATAGGAAAAATTAGTTGAGTTTGGAGGATCCATTCTTATCGATAAACTGTTTAAAAACATGCTTGATTGATCATTTGCTGATAATAAGTCTCTACAACATTTTAAATGTAATTCATTATTAACTAACTGCAAAAATGCACTTGTAGCCCTTACACTATCAAAAATTTTTGCTATATGTGCATGATTTTGATTTTCTAGTTCAATAAAAATTTTATTTGCATCTTCAAGAGATAAATCTTGTCGATCATCAAGTGAACCTAAATGTTTTTTATATGAAACTTTAAGCATTTCAAAAAGTGTTAATCTTAAATTAGTCAATACTGACAAGGGTATCGAGCTAAATTTTGCGTAACCATGATCTTTAAAATATTTTTTATCTATCATTCAATATTTCAATTAAATTATAATAATTTAAAATTATAATATTAACATAAATAAAACTAGAAGTAAATTATAATAGATTAATTTGTTAAATATTTAATTTTTGATAATTGTAGCTGACTCTAAAGTACGAATTTTATTTTTAAGATTAATAACTTTTAAAATTTTTTCTTTATTATTTAAATGGTAAATTTTATTTTTTCTTGTCTGAAATACAATCTTTATATCTTGATATTTATTTATAGATTCTTTTAAATTCTTTTTTTCTACAAAAACATCAATACAATCTGCAATAA
>MDTG01095522.1_pt1 | contig 11414 bp, 6 predicted proteins | sample 811421 | NCBI WGS metagenome assembly MDTG01 (sample SAMN05326645, study PRJNA326480) | marine metagenome | isolation source: seawater | place: Pacific Ocean: South East | collected 2011
GCTGATCTTGGCCAGTCTTTTAACTATTTTAGTGGCACGAATAATGCTTTCTTATTCGTAACTAATTCCGAGTAGCGACGTGGCAGTAGATTATATCAACACTTTGGGAGCCGGCGCCGGTTTTAATACCAAAGAAATCGTGACAGCCCTGGTGAATGCAGAGAGAGCGCCAGAAGAGTCCCGGCTAAATCGGAGAATAGAAACATCTGAGTCAGAAATATCTGCCTTAGCTCAGGCGGCCTCGAGTCTGCAGCTAATCCAGACTGCTGCTGACGATCTAAAAGATACATCAGACTTCAATAATTTTGTTGTGTCGAACTCTCAAGAAACAGCCTTTACTGTCGCGGCAGACGCGAACGCTTCGATTGGTTCTCACAATGTGACCGTTTCTGCAGTCGCGAAAGAGCAAAGAACGAACCTCACCCCAAATGGCGCAACCGAATTTTCGAGCGCTTCACAATTACTAAACTCTGGTGCCGCTTTTAATCTATCAATAGATATTGGGGATTCCTCGACGGTCACCCACTCTGTCTCGGTATCAACTGCGACGCCACAGGGCATGGTAGATGCAATTAATGCAGCAAATCTAGACGTCACGGCTCAATTATTAGACAAGGGAACTTCTGGCTCAAACTATATTGTCCAATTAATAGGACAAAGCGGTACAGATAATCAATTTACTGTGACACCCTCCGTTTCCAACATGCTGACTTCCGACACGCCCTCCGGTGAGGCGGCTGCTAATGCCTCTGTCATTGTAAATGGCGTGACTTATTCAAGGCCCTCTAATTCGATCAATGATATTGTCAGTGGCGTAACTTTTAATTTGAATGGAGCCACGAGTGGCTCAGCGTCGGTCTCCTTGGCCCAAGACACATCAGCGGTCGACACAAAAATAAGGTCGTTAGTAGCGGCATACAACGATGCGAAGGTTACCTTAAACGAACTTACGAATAGAGAAAACGGCGGCGCTCTCGCTGGGGACTCAATTTTCCGGCAAGCAATACGATCAGTAACCAATACTTTTTTGAACATGTCGAGCACACCTGGAACCAATATTACTCGGCTATCAGACCTTGGAGTCAGCATCAACCGGAGCGGGTTCCTAGAGATAAGCGACGCTAAATTATCAACTGCATTATCGGATCATTTTAATGACGTACGAAAGGTTTTCAGCGCAGAGACCGAACAACAAACCAGTTCTGGCATCGCTTCCCGAGGTGTTTCAGGTGACCTTTCTAAATTGATCGAGGATCTCTCGAGCTCAACAGGTTATCTAACAACACAGACCTCTAAGCTAAATACCGATGTGACATCTTACGAATCAGAATTGGAGGATTTAGAGAAAAAGATGGAAGCTCTACAGAGTCGATACAACAGCCAGTTTGCGAGCATGAACTCTCTGATAGACTCTTTGAACAATACCAAAGACAATCTGGTCACTTCCTTTGAGAATCTGCCTTTCACCAATAAAGACTGACGGAGTATGAAAGATCGGAGAACTACGCTTGAAGCACTTCTTTTTACCGATTGTCCCATTTGTAAGAGTGTGAGGCGTTTCCTGCTGTCTATCATTCTATGCGCTTTGATAATCTATTTGATGACGTAACGACACTCTCACCGCGAGGAAATATCACCCAAAGTTTCGGTCCTAGCCCTCAGTAGAGAGGAAGCTGAGCTTTAACGAAAAAGACATTTCAACCCCAGAGGCTTAAGACATTTAATGGCGGGGTACAACATCAAAGGCCAAAACAACTCTGTTGTCACTTGATGACTCAAATGGAATCGTATAGTGCATTAAAGACGATGGGAACAAACACATAAGGCCGGTAGAGACTTCAATTATCTCTCCAACATTGCCTCTGGTATTCAGATGCGCCTGATCGAGGCACACCACAAGGTTGCCTTCATTAACTAAATTTTTTTGCGGAACATTTATATAAACACTGCCACTGATCCAGCCATTTTCATGAATGTGGGGCAGCAGCTCCCCTCCGCTGCGCATCGAGACAATCCAGCCATCGAGCGCATATTGTTTCGGCCAGTGGGTAATTAATCCTTCTCTGCATGAGGAAAATTTAGAGCGATACTTCTCAATTTGACTAACAATTATCCGCCGCAACTCCTCTACTAACTCTGACTGCGTCTCAAAAATATTACCGAAGGTCTGAACGCCATTCTTTAGTAATTGTTGCTCGCGTAGTGGAGACTCGTCGTTTTCGAGCAGACTTTTGCAAGGCGCAACGAATAGATCATCAAACTCACAAACGGCTCGCAAATCAACATTTTCAATAAGATCAAACGGCTTTTCACAAAAAATATTATCTTTCTCTACTTGATATCGAAGGTTCGCACGCGAGGTATATGACCCCAGGGCTGGGCTGGGCCTGCCGCTCACTATTAGACCTTCGAGCTGTTCTAAAAACTTAGGGCGATCATCCAACTCAAACAAGCAGCTAAGTCTCAGCTCCTTTATAGCTCTAGCCTCGTGTGAACCAAGAATTTCCAAAGCTTCGGAGCATCGAGAATTGGAGATTAGCAAGTGCGAAAGATTAATTATAGCGTTTTCAGATCGACCATTGGTGGAGAGCGCCTCTCTGAAACATGTTTCAGCTCTACCCGCATCGCCGATTCTTTCAAGTAGAGTACCCAAGTTATTTAGGGCTGCGGAGTAGCTTGGTCTCAGCTCAACAGCCTTTGAATAAAAATCGATAGCTTTCCGCGGCCACCCAAAGTGGGCAGCAATATTGCCCGAATTGTAAAGAGCTTCCGGATATTCTGGAGAGGCCGATAACGCGTTTTTATAACTGTCCCAAGCTGATTCGAAATCCCCCATTTCCTGGTACACGTTACCTAAATTGTTATGGGCTTCGGCGAAGTATACGTTCAAATCTACAGCACGTTGAAAGCACTCAACCGCGAGCTCTAAATATCCCTTTTTCTGGTGCACCAGTCCGAGAATGTTCTGAGTTGGCCAATCATTGGAGTTTATTTTATTGACCCGCTGAGCCGCGATAAAAGCCTCATCTAAGCGCCCATGCCTCAACCAAACAATTGATAGGATTTTCCAAGGAAGCTCATGTTTGGGAAACTTTATACTGAGTTCCAGCGCGAGCGACTCTGCCTGGACTATATTCTTCGCCTCGAAAGCAGCTAACAACACTTCCAAGCTTTCTTCCGATGGCAGATCAAGCTGGCCAAGATGATTTTTTTCTTGGGCAACGGAAGGGCTGCCTCCACGGCTGCCCGCTTCGGGGTCTGGTACTAGGGGTACGTTCAATTTTTCTAACGCCATTACTTCATTTGCCCCGCTCTTAACAGCCAAAAACAAACTATTAGGAGCAAAGTTTGTGCCATTATAAAATCTCTAGACGACTATCGCCGCTCTAACCCGGACTAAAGCAACAATATCTTTTGGCATGGGGTGTCTCGCCACAAGCCGCCCTGAAGTGGCCTAGGGAGAGGCAATTAGATCCAATTAAGGGACTTAATAATTTAAACCTCTCCTATGAGTGCATAGGACAACTGTATCCCACCGATTTTAATTAACTGATAATGAACCTACATCAGGCAAGTCTCTGCCGATTTTAGTCCGTAATCGGCAAGAGTTTGCCGATACGAAAAAATTTATTTGCCGAGAGGTCGGAGCATTAAAGTAACAGGGCAATTTGCCGATTGGAGTTTTGTCGCCAGTTGGCGATCAACGCGATCGTAACGATTGATCGCTAACTGTAACTAAACCAAAGGAGAAAAAAATGTCACTAGGTGTTTTGACAAATATACCTTCCTTGCAATCTCAAGCGGCCCTTGTAAGAGCTGACCGAGAAATGCAAACAAGTATGGAACGACTTTCCACAGGTCTACGTATAAACTCGGCATCGGACGACGCCGCTGGCCTAGCCATGGGACAAAGACTTACAGCCCAGGTTAATGGTCTTAACATGGCATCAAAGAACGCTTCTGATGCTCAGTCGCTGATTGATTCCGTCGACGGAGCGCTTACTGAAGTTGACGATATGCTTCAACGTATGAGGGAGTTATCAATTCAGGCTGCCAATGACACTCTTAACAGCACGGATCGCGAGTATCTAAATGCCGAGGTAGAAGCCCTGCAGGCAGAGCTTACGAGGATTTCAACTTCTGCCAGATTCAACGGCGAGCGAATCTTAGATGGTAACCTTAGCAAAACTTTCCAGCTTGGCACTGAGGCCGGAGAGACTGTTGCGATGACGCAAGAGTCAGTAGCCGCAGGTTCTCTGGGTGCAGTTAGCCTTTCGGGTGACGGGCCCGACGTTGTGGCATCTGGTATAGCTGGCCAGGCGGCAACTTATGGCTTTGACGGCACAGCTGATACGGTCGTAGCAAACAACCTCTCGACCACAGTATCTACAAGCGCTCAAGACTCTGCCAAAACTGTAGCTGCGGCATATAACGCTTTAACGGCCACGACAGGCGTGACCGCTACTGCCGACACCCGAATAAGCGTGGTCGCGACCGCTGGGGGAACGTTGCAGTTCAAGCTTAATGACGTCCTCATTGCCGCAGCTGCTGTTACTACAACCTCCTATGGAGCTATGGTAACTGCGGTCAACGCTTCATCCGGTTCTACTGGCGTAACTGCGGAGTTAGCCTCTAACGGAAACAGCTTTTTCCTAATCGATGCGGACGGGGATAATATCAAGATCGAGCGAGAAGACGCGGTGACTGGAGCTGATGTCACTCTCAATACTGTTCATTTTGATGATAGCTTGGGCGCCTCAGCTACTTTGCAACACGCGGGGGCCGATGGAGATCTGGCGGCGGCTGCTGGCCGAATCAAGTTTACCTCTAACAGTGCTTTCAACATTGATACTGGTGCATCCGCGAATGCGAAGGCTTTCACAGGCTCTGCTGCCGCGATTGATGGCGCAGCTGCGGTACTAACCAGCGTTGACTTGACTACTCGAGCATTGGCTTCTTCTTCACTCGCCATAATTGATGGAGCGATTGAAAAGGTTGGCTCAATGAGGGCGAGCCTTGGTAGCTTATCTAATCGGTTGACACATACCATTGACTTCCTAACGGATAGCTCTGCAGCAACTACCCAAGCCTTGGGCAAACTGCAGGACGCTGACTTTGCAGCTGAATCAGCACGATTGGCTAAGTCTCAAGTCTTGATGCAGGCTGGAACAGCAATGTTGGCTCAAGCTAACGCCGCTCCACAAATGGTACTGCAACTTATTCAGTAAGGCAGGCATCGATAAAAAAGGCCGCATCATGCGGCCTTTTTTTATTTCTCCCGCGTCGTTTGCTAAAAACGATTCAAACGATCCACTGCGCTTTTTGGATATCACCCCTCGCGCCTTTTATACGGGACAGTTCCAGCGTTTCTAAAGATTTTTTCTGTAACGGGCTCTCCAGGCTCGTGCAAGATCACTTGGCGTCAACCGAAGCTTTGCGAAATTTAAGTCTTTCCCCCAGAGCCACATCGAATCAAAAAGCTTCCATCAGCACCAGGCTCGCACAGAAAGGCTCGATCGAGCACTTCCGTATTACATGATCTCCTCCGGGAATAATGGAGCCGGCCAAGTCTCGTTTCTTTCAATACTCGGCCAAAATACAAAAAAGCGTGAGCGTGGATTCTCCGTTGGACTAAGAGGGGATATAGATTGGAAGTTTCTTATGCGTGCGCAGATCAACAGGCTGCCTCACGCCCAGCCGCGCCACCGTTTCAAAATATTGCTAAGGCCGATACTTCAGAGACTTATAACCGCCTGATACCGAGCCGACCACGCGCTGGCTAAATCTATCTTGAAACAGAAGCGATCATCATCCCGCGTGCCTCTGCGTTTTCTGTATAATGCGCCTTACGCGATTGGAATGGACACCTCGGTTTTTTTTGGAGGCACTCCTAAGAGCTCAGAAATACCAGCAGCATTAATTCGGCGAAAATCCTCATCAGCTCAAAGCCACAATTAATAGAAAGTAGGATAGGGTCTTGAATCATTTATTTATTAAAATTCTTCTTGAAGCTTAAGATAAAACAAAATAACAGCACTCTTATTATCAATAAGATACAAACTCTATTGTGATCAGAATTGTAAGATTCGGGTTTCTGTTGAAGAATATTAACCAGGACATCTCCTACAGGGCAAACAGAATCTCGGACCCAGAAACGACATCTTTTTTTGGCCGGATTTTAGGCATAAGAATGTTCTCACTGAGGAACACCAAACGCTCTTTGATGTCGATCGTAAAATGTTTATAACTAAGCAGAATCATGGAACTGACCATTGAACAGACACTGCAGCAGGCTATTGCGGCGCACAATGCAGGAGATTTGAAGAGAGCAGAGCGCGTTTACCGAGAAGTATTGCAGAAACAGCCAAAGCATCCCGATGCAAATCATAACTTGGGGCTGCTAGCGATTGCGTCGGACCAAATAGAGGCATCTCTGCCGTTATTTGAAACCGCTTTGCATGCAAACCCAAACATAGAACAATTTTGGATGAGCTATATTGATGCTCTAGTAAGAAATCAGCGGCTTAAGGATGCGATGGTGGCTGTTGAAAAAGCCAAAAAGAAGGGATTTAGCGCTGAGAAACTAGAGGCCTTGTACTCTATATCTACAAAGATAGTCGATAATAACATGCCCTCGCAGGAACAACTTAACAGTCTTCTAGAATCCTATCAAAGCGGGCGATTCAATGAGGCGGAAAAGCTTTCTACGGAAGTCACTCAACAATTTCCAAGGCATCAATTTGCTTGGAAAGTTTTAGGCGCAGTATTTGGGGCGACAGGGAGAAAATCAGAAGCCTTAGAAGCCAATCTGGCGGCGGTCCGTTTATCGCCACGAGACGCTGAAGGGCAAAGCAATCTGGGTAACTCGTTCGCCCAGCTGGGCAGGTTTGAAGAAGCCGAGGCGACCTACAAGCAGGCTATAGCTTTGAACCCTGAATATGCCGAAGCCAACTACAATTTGGGTATCATCCTCCAAGAGTTAGGAAGGCTGGATGAAGCTGAAGATTCCTATAAGCAAGCGATAGCTTTGAAGTCTGACTATGCCGAAGCCCACAGCAATTTGGGTAATACACTTAAAGAGTTGGGCAGGTTAGAGGAAGCTGAGATCAGCTACAACCAAGCATTAATACTGAATTCTGACTTGGTTGAAGCCCACAATAACTTGGGTATTACTCTGAAGGATTTAGGAAGGCTGGATGAAGCTGAAGTTTGCTATAACCGAGCGATAGCTTTGAAACCCGACTACGCTCAAGTCCACTATAATTTGGGTAATACTCTCAGAGAGCTAGCAAGATTAGATGAAGCTGAAGCCAAGTATATGCAAGCTATAGCGTTGAAGCCTGATTACGCCGAAGCCTACAGCAATTTGGGAGTAACTTTTCAAGAGCTAGGGAGATTAGACGAAGCTGAAGCCAGCTACATGCAAGCGGTGGCCTTGAAACCCGACCATGTCGAGGCCTACAGACATTTGGGCGCCACGTTTCAAGAACTGGGGAGATTGGACGAGGCTGAAGCCAATTTTTCGCGAGCAATAGAGTTGAGGCCAGATTTTGCCGAAACTTATGATCAACTGGGCGTTATTCTGCAGGCAAAAGGGAAATTTAACGAAGCCGAAGTTTGCTACAAAACGTGGAGCTCCCTTAAATCTGATAAAGAACCGAATACTCAAAGCATGGGGACTATGCTCTTCGAACAAGGATCTTTCGAACAGGCATTAGAGGCTTTTGAAGATTATGACGATCCGATGTCAAAAGCCCAAATGCTTGAATCCTTGTATGCTCTAGGGAGAATCGATGATATTTACTCAAGGCTTGCTGCCGGAGCTGATTCGGATGATACAAATCTTAGAATTGCCGCAATCTCTGCGTTTCTTACTGGACAAGAAAAAAAAGCCATTCCACACAATTTCTGTAACAACCCAATGGATTTTCTGTATTTCGCAAACATCCGCTCCAGTAAGCAGGAATACAGGCCTTTCATAGAGTCGGTCATTGATGAGCTTCAATATGTAAAAACGAAATGGGGGCTTAGGACAACTCGACATGGCTTTCAGTCAGACGTTGATATTTTTAAAAATCCGCGAGAGAAAATAAGCGCACTGAAGGAAATAATATTAGATGAAATTGATGCCTATTATTCGAAGTTTGGAAATCATTGTTGTTCTTTTATTGAAAAATGGCCGTCCAAAAAAACAATAAAGGGATGGCATGTAGTTCTAAAAAAGCAGGGTCATCAAGCCCCTCACATTCATCCCTGCGGGTGGTTGAGTGGAGTATTATATTTGAAGGTGGTCCCAGCTCTTGAAAAGAATGAGGGTGCGATTGAGTTTAGTCTGAATGGCAGGAATTACTATCACAAAAATTCCGCTAGTTTGATATTTCAACCAGAAGTGGGGGACCTCGTTCTTTTCCCTTCGTCGCTCCATCACAGAACTATCCCCTTCACGACCGATACGGATAGGATTATCGTTTCTTTCGATTTACAGCCGGAGCCTACTGGACATTAAATGCCAAGGCTTACCTGAACGCAGAAAAGCTAAAACTCGCGAACCAAGGCGACGCAAACATTCTCAGAAATTTCGCTTTTTCAAATTGAATGATTACAAATACCCAAAACGACAATATGCAGTCATCTATTGAAAAGGCCATGCCATTCAATCCTATGCGAGAGATCAGACTAATAAAAATTAGGACAAGCAACCTGGTGCGATCAACCTTACTTCTGAAACGTTATCGTTGTTAAGGAGTCAGCCTTTACTTGAGATGAGTATCGCTTTTTGAACCTTTTTAAAGCTCTTTTCAACACGCACACCTAAGAAAACGACGCTGATCCTCCAAGCTGCATTTTTCTCCCCGCTGCCTAACCAGTCTTCATGGTGATAGCGTGGCCATTCAGATTGTAGATGGTAAATCGATCAGTGTGGTCTATTTGTTCCTGTACAAACCTCGAGACACCAGGACAGTTTCTACTTCCACAATCATCGTATATGATGGCGCCTCCTATATTTAGACGTGGCCATACCCATTCTGTGATCTCTTTCGAACCCTGATAAGTATCAACATCAACATGGCACAGTCGGAATTTATGATTCTCTAACTCGCGAGCTGTGTCGTCTGGGAAGACGCCCTTAAGGATTTTTATCGAACTTCTCACATCTAGCGATTCTGCAAGATTCTCGACATCTTCGACCGTGCTATCCGCATGCTCGCCATTTTTATAAAACGTATCTTTCTCACCCGCTTTCACCACGCCATTAAATGTGTCACAAAGGTAGGTCGTAAGATTGATACCTTCACGGCGAAATCTGCTGGCAATTAGACAACCCGAACCACCCTTCCAGGTGCCAACTTCAATGACATCGCCTGGAACATTCGCCAATTGACCAGCTAGACTCCATAACTCGTGCAAACAATACTGGTCGACTAAAGTATTAGATCTAACTTTTTCGAAAAGATCTCTAAAACCTGTGTCACAGGCCCAGGGGGCAAATACAGCGTTGGTAGCGATTACTCGATGGGGCACATCTTCAAGCCCGCTGTCTAGGCCAACACGAGCTAGTTTACTGCGGTTGTTCCGATATAAGTTCGCTAGCTCAACAATTGGCAGTTCCATGTTTATATTTAAAGATACCTTATCCATAAGAATCATGTCCTCTCTACTAAAATTGTTTCTTTTTCGAGCTAAATGGCAGGAATCCTGCGCCTTTGATTAATCTCGCTCGACCCGACTACCTGTAGCCATGCAGAATAAAAATCGCCCTCTATCACTCTCCCCACATTCAAACTCTTAACTTCAGGATGATGGCTTTTTGACCGCAAATCTCGCCCACCAGGGCCGCCTTATATAGCTTCTAGACCTATGTTCCCTGATATCGAGACCCTTTGATCTTCAGACTCGAAAAAGGGGTAAACCTGATGATTGAGTGTCGAGGGAAACATTACCATCCTCCCTTCCATACTTTTTTCCATTCCATAAGCAAAAGTCTTTAAGTTTCCGAGGATATCGACGTAGTTAAAACAGAAGTTAGACACAAACTGTTTTACGTTTGCGTCTTTTATGTGGGGAAGCTCGGCTTGTTTCTTATGTGAAGTCGGAATTCTCATCCAAATCACAAAGCTTAAAGCGCCGCTGTGATCATGCAGGGGGTTGAATTCATGTTTATTCTGAAAATTGACCCACAATTTATCCAAAACGAAATTATAATCATTGGTTTTCAGAGAGATATACTTGACAGGGGGACCCCCAAATTTCTCTAAATAAAGTTTGATGAAACCCGGCAAGACCTCCGTAGTGAAATCCTTTAAAATCCGAGCAGAATGATCCAGGACTAATGATTCGGTTATGTTACCTGCTAAAGAGCCTTTTAGACTGACAGGTTCATTTTTTGCGTTTTCGACCGCGGACCATAATTCCCCGACTATTTTTTCTGTCAGAGAGCCCTCGACGATGCCAATATTAGGCAAGGATTGCGCCGTCAGGTTATGAACAGAGCCTTGGAGGGGGAGTGACGACAAAGGAGACGTCTCAACAGCCGTCCTTTGTCTGTTCGAACTGGTTAATCTTGGCATAGTGTTTTCAGAAGATCTTGTTATTTTCCTCCAGATACCTTGCAAAGATCGTGCCTATTTATGATAGTAACAACTCCATGTGCGACGGGGTTCTTCTCCAGCAGAGTTTCAATTTTTCAGTTTTTTGGATGCTTAGAGGGAAATAAATTTCCGGAAGGAGGCAAATTTCGTCGCTCGTTTGCAGAACTTTCCGCGAGGGACATCTAGTGCGGTACTAACTGCTCTTCGACGCCTTAGAAGTCAGTCCCTTTAAAGTTCATCCGTGACGGCAGGAATTAACTGCACCTGATGCGGAATTTCGTGAGATATTAATTCATTTCTGATGGTTGGTTCGAACATCAAGATTTGATGCTTCTAGTTCTTGACAAGCGTTCGCCCGGACTATAGTCACGTCGTCTTTGTCTTGGGCCTAGTCGATCAGAGTCCCTCGCTCGTCCTACTTTAGTTCGATTACAACCAGTACGGTTCTGTTCTTTCCTAATACCCAGTTATTTATCGTACCCAGATATATTGAGATATCTCTCCCCCATCAGCTCTTCGTGCGTAGCCAGGATGTCATGAGTCTGCCCAAGCGATGAGGATTCCAAGTCAATTAACAGAGCGCCTTCAAGATATCCCTCAGAGTCCAAGATAGAAGTTTCCAGAATCGTTGAACCCAGACTAAGAACTATCTATGGCCGCTCTTTGCCTATGAGCACCTCTATCTCCAAGGCGTATTTTACGCTGTTTGAAGTAGAGCCCGTTCAACTAGTGGAGTTTTTTACCATGTGCCAACGTAAGTGCGAGACATTTTAAATCTCTTCCGAGCGCACCAACTTTTAAAAAAAATTAAAGTTTTTCGGAAAC
>MDTG01227945.1_pt1 | contig 11414 bp, 7 predicted proteins | sample 811421 | NCBI WGS metagenome assembly MDTG01 (sample SAMN05326645, study PRJNA326480) | marine metagenome | isolation source: seawater | place: Pacific Ocean: South East | collected 2011
GTCGACCCGCAGCGTCTACGAGACCGCGGCCCGTCGATCAACGTGGTGGCTGAAGAATCTTGCCCTGTGGCTGCGTCGGCACCGCCATCTCGGGCACTGGTTCGGCGGGCTGGTCGAACCGGGCCGTCGCGAGGTCCTGTCGGTGGTCACCCTCGGATTGCTGCTGGTGGTTTCGCTGGCCGTGCTGTTCGGTGCGCTTGTGCTGGCGCCGCTTTCGACCGCCGCCTGGGAAGCGGGGTTCGAGTTGTCCGGGTTGGCGGCCAGCATGCGCAGCCATTTTGCCGATCCGGTGTTCCTGGTCCTGGCCATGGGCGTGTCGCGTCCGGTCCTGCTCACGCTGATCGGATTCGGAGCGCTGATGCTTTTGATCCAGCGGCGCTGGAACGCCTTGCTGCACTGGCTGCTCGCGACGCTGGGCGGCTGGTTCCTGGCGCTGATGCTGAATGCCTTGATGGGGTTCTTGCTGGGCCGGCCGGCGATTTCGGGCAGCATCGGCCAGGTGCCGCACGTGGAGTTCGTGGTGACCACCCTGGTGCTCGGCTTCGGGGCCTTGATTGTCGCGAAGGATTTCCGTCCGCGCCAGCGCAAGTGGCTGTACCTGAGCACCGTCGCGCTGCTGGCGCTTGTGGCGCTGTCCCAGTTCTACCTTGCCCGGGCCACGTTGAACGGGCTTGCCGCCGGTCTTGCGCTGGCCATGGGCTGGCTTGCGCTGACCGGCATCGGTTACCGGTCGCGGGCCAGGCCCTACGGCGCGCCCGGCTGGCGCCTGGCCGCGTTCATCGGCGCCTGGCTTGCGACCGTGCTGTTCTACGTTCCCCCGAACTACCCGGAATTTGCGGCGGCACACCAGCTCGTTCAACCAACCCGCCAGATCGGGGCCGTTGCATGGTGGACCGGCGGCTGGCGCAGCCTGCCGGAATTGCGCTCCCGGATCGGCAGGGCGGACCGGCAGCGCTTCGACGCGCAGCTTGCAATGAGCAGGAACGAACTCGAACAGGCATTGACCGCAAGTGGATGGGTCCGACCGCCAAGGCTCGGTGTCGATTCCCTGCGCCCGATCTTCGGCACCCGGCCCAGGCCCGAGCGCCTGGTGCACCTGCCGCGCGACTTTGCCGGCCAGCCCGACGATCTCATGCGGCGCAGGATGCTGTCCGGCGGCCGGGTCGTGGTGCTGCGGGCCTGGGACTCCGGGGCCAGGCTCGAGCCGTCGGCAACGCCGGTGTGGCTGGTGCAGGCGCGCGTGCTGGAACCCGTGACGCGGCTGGGGCTGTTCAATACCTGGCGGGAGATTGACGAAGATTCGAATAGAGCGCTGGCCGAATTGCGCACCATGGGCGCGGACTGGCAATGGCGCCGGCCCGGGCCGGAGGCACCCTGGCTGGTTCGCTCGGCGCCAGGGGGTCGTTGAGCACGACAAAGGCACGGAACCGCAGATTACGCAGATATACGCAGATTATTAAATATTCAAGCATTGCCCCCAGCGCGGCCGTTCGCAGTCAGAGCCTGTGAACAGTCGCCAGGGAAAGCGTTTCGATAAACGAAAGGCTGGATCAAACATCAAGATTCGGTAACAGCATCGTGTTACAAAGAATTCCTTCCAATCAAGCCTTTAATCTGCGGTTTCACGCTTTTTATAGCGCGATCGTGGGCGTAATCCTCAATCGTCCGGTTCGTCTTCCTGGGTCTGTTCCAGCAACGAGCAAAGCGCGCTGAGGCGGTCGTGCGGATCGGTTACCGCCAGCAGTTCCTGGGCGCTGGCCGATTCCAGCGGCAGCACCGACGCCAGGGCCATGCCCAGCGCGCTGGCGTCGTCGCCATCGGCATCGATCACTTCGGCGAATGCCTGGTGCTGCAGCAGTTCCCGGAGAATGCCTTGCAGCACCGCGTGTTCCGGCAGCACCTCCAGCCGCGGTTCGGCCGGAAGCCATTCGACGTCGCCGATGATCAGGCCGTCGTCGCGGGCCCGGGTCGAGCGAATCCGGAATCGCCGGTTGCCGCGTACTTCCAGCCCCAGGAGCCCGTCTTTCAGCGTGGAGAAATCCTCGATGAGCGCCTCGGTGCCGATGGCCGCATGGCGAGCAGGCATGTCATCGTCGGCCGGCGAAAAATGGACGATGCCGAACCCGGAACCGCTGGCCGAGCATTCCCGGGTCATTTCGAGGTAACGCGATTCGAAGATCCTGAGCTGTGTCCGGGCGCGGGGAAACAGCACCAGCGGCAGCGGGAATAGCGGCAGCGATTCGGTAGCCGGCGATTCCGCTTCGGTCCCGCGCATCAGGTGCCCTCCAGGAACCGGTGGGGCGCGTTACCGAAACCGCGGTTGCTCATGAAAACCACGTAGTCGCCGGCGCGCGCCTCGGCCCGGAGATCGGCCAGAAGGTTGTCGATCTGGTGCCGGAACCTTCCGCCGGACTGGAGCTTGGCGAAAACGGTGGACGGATCCCACTCCAGCGGCTCGGTGGAATGCAGAAAGACGAAATCGGCGGGCGCCAGCGCCGGCGCGAGCTGGTCCAGCTGGTGGCCGGCGCGCATCGTGTTGCTGGCCGGCTGCAGCGCCACCAGGATTCGGGCGCCTCCCACCGATCGGCGCAGCCCTTCCAGCGTCAGGCGTATCGCTGTGGGGTGGTGGGCGAAGTCGTCGTAGACGTGCACCCCGCCGGTCTGGCCAAGGTATTCCATGCGGCGCTTGACGCCCTTGAAGTCGGCCAGTGCCGCCACTGCGGCTTCCGGCTCGACGCCCGCCACCGCTGCCGCAGCCACCGCAGCGGTTGCATTCAGCGCGTTGTGGCGTCCCGTCACGGGCCATTTCAGCTCGCCGAGCGAAGTGTCCTGGTGGAAGAACTCGAGTTTTCGGCCGGCCGGGTCGAGCATTTTCACCCGCCACTGGGCATCGGAATCGCCGTCGAGGCCGAACATGCACGACTGGCTCCAGCAGCCCCGTTCCAGTACGCGCTTGAGATTTGCGTCGTGCTGGTTGGCGATCACGCAGCCGTTCCCGGGAATGGTTCGCATCAGGTGGTGGAACTGGGTCTCGATCGCGGCCAGGTCCGGATAGATGTCGGCATGGTCGTACTCGAGGTTGTTCAGGATGGCCACGGACGGACGGTAGTGCACGAACTTGGCGCGCTTGTCGAAGAAGGCCGTGTCGTATTCGTCGGCTTCGACCACGAACAGCTTCTTGCCGGCGCGCGCGCTGATGCCGAAGTTGCTCGGGATGCCGCCGATCAGGAATCCCGGCTTGAGCCCGGCCTTCTCCAGGATCCAGGCCAGCATGCTCGAAGTGGTGGTCTTGCCGTGGGTGCCGGCCACGGCCAGCACGCGTTTCCCGGCGAGGTAGTTTTCGCCCAGCCAGCGCGGACCGGATACATAGTTGATTCCGCTATTGAGTACGTGTTCGACGGCCGGGTTGCCGCGGCTGAGCGCATTGCCGACGATGACCAGCTCGGTCTGCTTCGGGATATCCCGGGCCGAATAGCCTTCGGCGAGCGTGATGCCGAGCTCTTCGAGCTGGGTGCTCATGGGTGGATAGACGTTCTGGTCCTGCCCGGAGACGGTGTGACCGTCAGCGCGCGCCAGTGCCGCGATACCGCCCATGAACGTACCGCAGATGCCCAGAATATGGATGTTCATCGTTTCAGGAGACTCCCGGATTCCCCATTGCCTGGAAGACCAGCATTTGGAGAAATAAAATTAACACAGCAACCATCAGCCCGCCTGCGAACGAGCAATTCAAAGCGTTGCGCCACACATGCCCGTCCACCGCCAGGCTCCAGAACAGCGCGACCAGCGCCAGCATCACCAGCGGCGCGGGCAGCGGCGTCTGGGCGGAGAACCACAGCGGCAGGTTGACCAGGCTGATCAGCGCGCCGGTGCCGAACAGGGCGGCAATGGTCTGGTTGAATCGAGCCGTGACCCGTCGCAGGCCGAGAATGGAGCCGGCTGCGACCAGCGGCACCACGATCGATACGAACAGGTCGGAAATCCCGGTGGCCCGTTCATCTGCGAGCCCCGAGATCACCACGATGCCGGTGTACATCGCGATCGAGATCGTCGGCGCCGAGCCGCCGCCCGGAAGATCCTGGGGACCCGCGCGCAAAAGCGCGATTCGCCAGATCGTCTCAAGAAAGCGAAACATGGACCCGACTCCATCGGCGGTTGTTGCAGGAACGGTGGTGACATTGGTTGCGGTGTCTGTCACGACAATTATCGCGACAATTATCGCGACAATTATCGCGACAATCGTCGCCGGCCCCTGGCCCAATCGATATCATGAGGCCTGCGCATGCATGACGGAGTGAATCGATGGACCCGGCCGAAACCGCCGACAGGACGCTGGACGCCACCGGCCTGCTGTGTCCGGAGCCGGTGTTCCGGACGCGCCTGGCGCTGGCCGAAATGGAGCCCGGGCAACTGCTGGAAGTGAGCGCTGACGATCCGCTGGCCGAAGTCGACATGGCGGTATTCTGCCAGCGCACCGGCCACAGCATGGTGTCGAGCACGCAAAAGGATGACTGCTGGATCTTCGTGCTCCGAAAAGCGGGCGAGTAGGAGGGCTCTCCAGGCCGCGATCGGGACTCGCGGCAGGTCGGCGCCTGGAGACGCCTCCTACGAACCTGTTGAAGGTTCCCGTAGGAGCGGTCTCCAGGCCGCGATTGGTTCGCGCGGAAGCCGCCGACGGTCTGCGGACGCCGAACGATTCCGTGCCCGCCGGATGACTTGCTTCAGCCGGCGTCCGGATTTTCCAGCGTGTCGAGCAGGCGCTGGTTGACTTCCTCCACCGAGCCCATGCCGTCGACTTCCCGCAGCTGGCCGCGCCTGGCGTAATGCCCGGCGACCGGTGCGGTCTGTTCGGCATATACGCGCATACGATTGCGAATCACCTCTTCGGTATCGTCCGATCGGCCTTCTTCGATTGCGCGCCTGGACAGGCGATCGACGATTTCGCTTTCGTTGACCGTGACCGATACGGCCGCATCCACCGGCTGCTCGATGCGTTCCAGCACCGAGTCCAGCGCTTCGGCCTGCGAAAGGTTGCGGGGATAGCCGTCGAGAATGAAACCGCGGGCCACGTCGGGCTGGCCGAGCCGTTCCTCGATCAGCCCGAGCACCAGGTCGTCGGGCACCAGCTCGCCGGCATCCATATAGGATTTGGCTTTCTTTCCGAGTTCCGTCTGTTGCTCGACGGCTTCGCGCAGGAGAACGCCGGTGGAAATGTGCGCGACGCCGAGTTGGTCGCGTAGCAGGGCGGCCTGGGTACCCTTGCCGGAGCCGGGCGGACCAAGAAGTACGATTCGCATGATTTTCTGGGTCAAGATCATTGACTGGACAAGCATACAAAAGTAACGCGCGCAGCCCGAAGTGTCAATTGTTCGGTCGTAATTCGATCAAAGTGCGGCCGATTCCGTCCGATCCCGGTTTCGGGGGCATTCGGCCCGGTCGCGGCCGGTGATTTGTTTTATCCTTATAAAAAGATTTCTCTCCAGCCTTCACAATCGATTCGGGACCATGGCCGCGAACAACATCCTCTACGCCCAGTCCGGCGGCGTCACGCCGGTCATCAACGCCACCGCCGCTTCGGTGATCGAGACCGCGCGGGCCCACGCCGACCGCATAGGCCGGGTCTTCGCCGCGGCCGACGGCATCATCGGCGCGCTCGAGGAACGCCTGATCGATACCTCCAGCCTCAGCGATGCCGATCTGCGCGCCCTGGGGCAGACCCCGGGCGGCGTGTTCGGCTCGTGTCGCTACAAGCTCAAGTCGATGGACGAGAATCGGCGCGAGTACAAGCGGCTGATCGAGGTGCTGGACGCGCACGGAATCGGCACGTTCTTCTACAACGGCGGCAACGACTCGGCCGACACCGCCAACAAGGTAGCGAAGATGGCCGAGGAACTCGGTTATCCGCTCAACGCGATCGGCATCCCCAAGACCATAGACAACGATCTCGCGGTCACCGACAACTGTCCCGGATTCGGTTCGGTGGCCAAGTACGTCGCGGTCTCCATCATGGAGGCCAGCCTGGACGTGATGTCGATGTCGTCGAGCTCCACCAGGGTCTTCATCATGGAGGTCATGGGCCGGCACGCCGGCTGGATCGCGGCCGCGGCCGGACTGGCACGCCGCCGCGACGACGACCCGCCGCAGATCATCCTGTTTCCCGAGGTGCCCTTCGACCGGAAGAAATTCCTGGCCGCGGTCGACGACTCGGTAAAGCGCCACGGCTACTGCTCGATCGTCGTGTCCGAAGGCGCTCGCCATGCCGACGGCACGTTCCTGGCCGATGCCGGCACCACGGACGCCTTCGGCCACAAGCAGCTCGGCGGCGTGGCGCCGGTCGTGGCCGGGCTGGTCAAGTCCGAGCTCGGCCACAAGTATCACTGGGCGGTCAGCGACTACCTCCAGCGCTCGGCGCGCCACATCGCATCGAGAACCGACGTCGAGCACGCCCGCGCGGTCGGCAAGGTGGCGGTCGAGCTGGCCCTTGAAGGGCGCACCGGCGTCATGCCGGTCATCGAGCGGGTCAGCGACGACCCGTACGAGTGGAAGATCGCCACGGCCCGACTCGACGACATCGCCAACCACGAAAAGAAGATGCCCGCCGAATACATTTCCGACGACGGCTTCGGCATCACGCCGGCCGCGCGACGCTACCTGGAGCCGCTGATTCGCGGCGAGGACTACCCGGATTACGACGAGCAGGGCCTGCCGAAATACCTCAGGCCGGATCTCGAAACGGTCGAGCGCAAGCTGGCCGACTTCGAGCCGTCGTGAACTCCGAATTCGAATTTCACCCTTCACCCTTCGCAACCTGGAATCTTTCATGAGCACAAAGCTGACTGAACTGGCCGACTGGGTCGATTCCGTCGCGAGCCGGACGCGTCCGGCCGAAATCCACTGGTGTACCGGCAGCGCAGAGGAAAACGCCTCGCTGGTCAACGGAATGCTCGACAGCGGCGACCTGCTCGAGCTCAACCAGGCGACGCATCCCGAGTGTTACCTGCATCGATCGGACCCCGACGACGTCGCGCGGGTCGAGCACCTGACCTTCGTCTGCACCCGGGACCGCGACGCGGCCGGGCCGAACAACAACTGGATGGCGCCGGACGAAGCCCATGCGTTGATGGACGAGCTGTTCGAAGGCTGCATGGAAGGTCGCACCATGTACGTGATCCCGTACTGCATGGGGCCGATCGAGTCGCCGTTCTCGCGCCTGGGCGTGGAGATCACCGACAGCGCCTACGTGGTCGCCAACATGCGCCTGATGACCCGGATGGGGTCCGAGGCGCTGGCGCGTATCGAGCGCGAGGGCAGGTTCGTCCGCGGCCTGCACTCGACCGGCGAGCTGGACCCCGACCAGCGCTACATCATGCATTTCCCGGAAGAGCTGAGCATCCAGAGCTACGGCTCCGGCTACGGCGGCAACGCGCTTCTGGGCAAGAAGTGCCACGCGCTGAGAATCGCCAGCTACCAGGCCCGCACCGAAGGCTGGCTGGCCGAGCACATGATGATCGTCGGCATCGAGAATCCGCAGGGCGAGACGCGCTACGTGGCGGCCGCCTTCCCTTCGGCCTGCGGCAAGACCAACCTGGCCATGCTGATTCCGCCCGAGCCCTATCGCAGCGCCGGCTGGAAGGTGCACACCATCGGTGACGACATCTGCTGGCTGCATCCCGGCAAGGACGGAAGGCTCTACGCGATCAACCCCGAGGCCGGTTTCTTCGGCGTCGCGCCCGGCACCTCCAACAAGACCAACCCCAACGCGCTGGCCATGCTCGATCGCGAGGCGATCTTCACCAATGTCGCGGTTACCGACGACAACCAGCCGTGGTGGGAGGACCTGGACGACCGGGTGCCTGCCCTGGACTGGAAGGGTCGGCCTTATGACCCCGAAAACGGACCGGCGGCCCATCCGAATTCACGCTTCACGGTTTCGATCGACCGCTGCCCCAGCTACACCGGTGAGTCGGAAAACCCGGCCGGGGTGCCGATCGACGCGATCATCTTCGGCGGCCGGCGCGCCGCGCTGGCGCCGCTGGTGATGGAAGCCGAGGACTGGGCCCACGGCACGTTTCTCGGGGCGGCCATGGCATCGGAAACCACCGCGGCGGCCACCGGCAAGGTGGGTGTGGTCCGGCGCGACCCGATGGCGATGAAACCTTTCTGCGGGTATCACTTCGGCGATTACTGGGGCCACTGGCTCGACGTCGGCAGCAAGCTCGAGCATCCGCCGAAGATCTTCCAGGTCAACTGGTTCCGCAGGGACGGCGACGGCAAGTTCATCTGGCCGGGCTTCGGCGAGAACCTGCGCGTGCTCGAGTGGATCATGAAGCGATGCGCCGGCGAGGTGGAGGCCCGGGAAACTCCGGTCGGCAACCTGCCCGAGCGCAACGGCATTTCCACGGCCGGCCTCTCGAGCGAACCCGACCTGGATACGCTGCTCTCGGTCGACGGCCGCGAATGGCTGGGCGAACTCGACGAGATCGAAAAGCACCTCGAGGCCTTCCAGCCGCGCGTTCCCGATGCGCTGCTCGATTGGCTTCGGAAACTGCGCGACCGGCTGTCGAAATAAAGCTGGTCCCGTAGTCGCCGAATAGTCGGCGATAGACGATTCGCGCGGCGGCGGGTGCAGCCGCCGATACCGTCCCCGTTGGCACTGTCCGGGGGCGGGTGGAAAAATACCAGCCCCGGCAGGTTGGAACAGCGCCTGATCGATGCCGAGGGAGTCGTCGGCATCGCCCGTTTCAGTGCGTTTCAAGCGTGATGCGCATCACGCTATTCGAAAGATCCGGCGCCAATTTGTATCAAATGCAACGTTTTCTTTAAATTGACTTGCAGTTTGGTCAATTTTTCGTTAAAAAGGGCTGCGCGATGTCGTCTCGTGTACCCGGGAACCACAAGCGTTCCATCCAGGCGACACCGCGATAATTGCAAACATCGCTTCAGGCACGCCTCGGCCGCGACCGAACGAACCTGCCCAAAGAGCCGGATCGCCAGCGAGAGACCGTTGGCGTCGCCGTCATGAAGCGAAACCATTAAAAACCCACTAGCTAGGGAGAGGTACATATGGAAACCAGTCGTAACCGCCTGGCCGAGGCGATCCGCCTCGGGCTGTTCGCCGGCATCTTTGCCGGTGTCGGCGCGGGATTCGCATCGCCTGTGCTCGCACAGGACGAGGGCGAAGACCAGCAGACAGAAGAAGAGGATTCGGCCGATCTGAGCCGCGTAACCGTCACCGGTTCGCGTATCGAGCGCGCCGGTCTCGACACGTTCTACCCGGCCATCACGGTTGACCGCCAGCTTCTCGAAGATCGCGCGTACACCAACATCGCCGAGGCCCTGAACGAAATCCCGACCTTCGGTAACCCGGACGTCACGCCGCAGGGCGTGCAGAACGGCTTCACCGTCGGCCAGAACTTCGTCGACTTCCTGGGCCTGGGCGCACAGCGCACCCTGACCCTGGTCAACGGTCGCCGCTTCGTGTCGGCCAACGTGCCGTCCGTATTCGGTGCTTCCGGCGGCCTGCAGGTCGACTTCAACGTGATCCCGGTTGCCATGGTCGAGCGCATCGAGACCGTCGGTATCGGCGGCGCGCCGATCTACGGCTCCGACGCCATCGCCGGCACGATCAACGTGATCACCCGCGACCGTTTCGAAGGCGCTGAATTCACGTTCCGCCACGGCTTCACCTCCAAGGGCGACGCCGAGTTCGAAAACGTGATGATGGTTGCCGGTGCAAACACCGCCGACGGCAAGGGCAACGTGACCTTCTCCGCCGAGTGGTACCGCCAGGGCGGCCTGGCCGGCACCGCGCGCCCGCGCTTTTCCGAAGGCGACAACGACGTGTTCTTCGGCACCACGGCTCCGGGCCGCGCCGAAATCTTCCGCAACAACCGCATCAACCTGTTCACCTTCGGCGGCGTACCTTCGCCCAGTGGCTCGTTCATCGGTTCGTTCGGTGTCGGTCGCTTCCCCGACGGCAACTTCTACCAGTTCGATTCGAACTCCAACCTGGTCGGCTACACGCCTGGCGTGCCGGGCCCGGGTTCGGCGTTCTTCGCACTGGGCGGCGACGGCCCCGACTTCTTCGACGAAGTCGAGCAGCTGCAGTCTCCGCTGGATCGCGGCGTGTTCACCGGCCAGTTCAACTACGACCTGACCAACAACGTGCGCTTCTCGTCGGACTTCCTGTTCTCGGACTCGAACTCCACCGAGCTGACCAACCAGGGCGGTTTCCAGACCTTCGCCTTCGGCGGTACCAGCGGCGCGCTGATCTTCGATGCCGATCATCCGTTCCTGCCGCAGCAGGCGCAGGATGTGTTTGCCGAAAACGGCATCAGCGTCTTCTCGCTGCACCGTTTCAACAACGACATCATCGATTCGTCCAACGATCGTGACCAGCAGCTCTGGCGCTGGACCGGCGGGTTCGACGGTGATTTCTTCATCGGCAATCGCCGCTTCAACTGGGAAGCCTTCGCGGTTCACGGCGAAAGCGATATCGAAACCCAGGCTGAAGGCATCATCGACGGCCGTTTCCTGAACGCCATCGACGTGCGTCGCCTGACCGCAGAAGACCTGGCGGCAGTCGATCCGGGTGACCTGAACGCCATCGGCGGCCAGGGCGCTGTGGATGTCGGCAGCCTCGTCTGTGAAGCTGTTTACCAGGCGGCACTGAACCCGGACTTCGGCACCATCTCCGGCAGCGGCGTGTCTACCGACCGCCTGTTCATCGACGGCTGTATTCCGCTGAACCTGTTCGGCCAGAACGCTCGCTCCGAAGCGGCCCGTGAATGGGTCACCGGTGATCGTCTGACCAACACCAAGATCAAGCAGACGGTCTACAACTTCAACATTGGTGGCGAGCTGTTCGACCTGCCGGCCGGCCCGCTGGCCGTCAACGTCGGTTACGAAGGCCGTCGCGAGTCCGCCGTGTGGACCCCGGGTCTTGGCACCGAACTGCCGGTCACCCGTTCCGCGCCGTTCTCCGAGACCGGTGGTGAATTCGATACCGACGAAGTGTTCTTCGAAGGTGTTGCGCCGATCTTCAGCGACGACATGAACATCCCCGGTTTCCACACCCTGGAAATCAATGGTGCGGTTCGTGAAATCGACAACTCGCAGTCCGGCAGCTCCACCGTCTGGTCCGCGGGCGGTAACTGGAAGCCGATCAGCACGTTGAACATCCGCGGTAACTACACCGAGTCCATTCGTGCGCCGTCGCTGGTCGAACTGTTCGCGCCGGTCACCCAGTCGTTCAGCTTCGCCAACGACCCGTGTGACTTCCGATTCGTCGACCAGGGCCCGAACCCGGAACAGCGTCGTGCCAACTGTGTCGCCGCCGGCATCAGCGATCCGGACGACTTCACGTCCAACATCGTCAACGCCACGGCAACCGGTCGCACCGGCGGCAACCCGGA
>MDTG01036326.1_pt1 | contig 11413 bp, 9 predicted proteins | sample 811421 | NCBI WGS metagenome assembly MDTG01 (sample SAMN05326645, study PRJNA326480) | marine metagenome | isolation source: seawater | place: Pacific Ocean: South East | collected 2011
AAAATGAGTGCAGTACTCAACTTTAATTTAATTTTATTGTCATAGAGCTTGCTACCAGCCATTAGTGCATTCAGGTTTTGAGGGGCCATCTTATGAAGCTTTAGGATGAAATTTGTTGAGATTAATAAGGAGCCTAGCACCGGCATCAATAAAGCCAAGGATATCTCTTTCATTGAAAGTACAAGCTGGTTCCCCAAATTGGCGCCATAAATGTGGTTTAGTGTTGCTGCAACATCAGGGAAGAGACTGGAGGCAAGCCAATGGCCAAGAAATATTCCAATTATACCGCCAGTCAAGGCCAAAACTAGAATTTCGATCAGTGTTGAGGCATAAACTGTCCGCACAGGAACACCGATTGATCTGAGGGCCATATAAGTTGTTTTTCTCTGCTCAAATGCCAAGTTTAATGTTGAGTAGACAATGAATAAGCCAACAATGAAGCCAAGTAACCCGAAGGCACTTAGGTTTAGGTGAAAACTTTCTGTTAATTGTTCAAGGTCAGCCTGGGAATTTGAATGTACCAGCCTTAGATCCAATCTTTCTAAGATTTGTCTGTTATTGGAAGCAGGACCTGTTAGCTCAAATCTTGTAATTTCACCCTGATGCCCCAGGATTTTTTCGGCTACACTAATATCAGTGATTAGAACATTAGTTAATAGTGACTCATTGACTGACATTTGTAGTCCCAAAGGCAATTTGACGAGACTATTTACCGTTTCTTGAGTTGCAAATCCTATGTTCTTCTTAATAACAAATTCTTTCAAATTTTCCCCATTCCCAAATAATTCGTTAAGAAGACCACTTGCCTCGGAGAGGCTGATTGGCTCAATTCCTAAAATGGTAATAGAATTTTGACTAGGTAGCTTACCTTCTAATATTGGAGTAACAAGCCAACCTGCTCTTCTCAATTTTGCAAAAGATTTAATAGGAATTAGTTTATTTTTTTTGGAGATGATTATTTCAGTTTCGTATGCGGTTAGAATTTTAACAGCATCCTCATAAGAGTTTTTGGCTTGTGAGTTTAACAACTGTATACTAGACCAAAGTGCTGTGGCTAGGGACAGACCCATAACTAAAAACAAGAATTGCAAAGGTTTTCTAAACCAATGCTTCATACTTGATATTAAGGAGATGGAAAAAACTTTCATTCAACCTTTATTTTTTTGCTCGGCCAGATTCGAGAATGAGCTTTGATTTTATTCTATTTGCAACGCTTTTTGAATGTGTTGCCACAAGTATGGTGCTTTTACATCTTTCTAGCAACATTTCGAAAGCTTTTAGTACACTCATGGTATTTTCTTCATCCAAGTTTCCAGTGGGCTCATCTGCAAGAAGTATTTTAGGTTTTGTTAGAACAGACCTTGCTATTGCAACCCTTTGTTGTTGGCCACCAGAAATTTCCTCTGGGTATTTCATTAACAGGTTTTTAAGACCGAATAACTTAATGAGTTCGTCTTGAAATGATTGGTCCCAATTGTCAATCAACTGAGAATGAAGGCTTATATTACTTGAAACATTTAAAGAAGGAATAAGGTTATATTGCTGGAATATTACTGCCATATTTTTCAAACGGAATCTTGCTCTATCAGGTTCTCTATAGTTCCAGATCTCATTTTTGGCTATCATGACCATACCAGAGGAAGGAGGTTCTAGTCCGGCTAGTATATTTATCAGAGTAGTTTTTCCACTTCCACTCTCACCGATGAGGGCTGTTGCAGAGTTTTGGGCTAGGTTGAACGATAGTTCTTCAAAAACTTGGAATATTTCACCAGAGCTTTCGAAGGATTTACTTAAACCGTTTACTTTAACTATAGGTTCCATGGGCCTTTGGGGGAGAAATATACATATTTTTAAACATTTAAATCTACTCTTATTTAGATAGTTTATATACCTTACATTTAAAGCTTTGGATTATTAAATAATGTTTCATGCGGGTTTGAAAATTTTACATATAGGTGGTGTATTTGGCTACTAGCACTCGTCAGTTGGATAGTTCTATCAATAATACTTGGTATGAGGACACTGCCTGTGTGTCATTCTCGGCACCCCTTTTTAAGGGAAAGGAAGATTGTGATACATTGATTATAGGAGGTGGTTTGGCAGGCTTGGCTCTTCAATCAATGCTTTCGGAGCGTCAGATATCATGCCTTCTTCTTGAGGAAAAAAAAATTGCCTCAGGTGCTTCCGGTATTAACGGAGGATTTTGTACTCCTGGTTGGTCCGTTGATCAATTGGAACTAGAGAATAAGGTGGGTTTAAACAAAGCAAGCCAGTTATATTCAATTTCGTTTGCAGGATTTGAATGGATGAAGGAGCTCTGCCAAAAATTTGATCCAGCTATTTCTCAAGTAAAGCATGGGGTATTAAAAGCACATTCGTCTAAACAAAAAATAAAATTAGCAAGTAAGGTTCACAAATTTAATGAGAAATATGACGCAAACATTCAATTCTTGACGGAAGACGAGTTGTCACAATATTTAATTAGCCCAAGATATGATTGCGGATTATTGGATTTACATTCCTTCCAGTTCAACCCTTTAAATGTGATTAGGTCTTTAGCGGTTAAAGTTCAGAGTAAAACTGGCAAGATTTTTGAAGATTCTAAGGTAACTAATGTTGAGAGTTATAAAGGTGGTTATAGGGCAAGCACTTCATGTGGAGGTATTATACATGCCAAAAGAGTGGTTTTTTGTACTGGGGGCCATTTTTCAAACCTTGGAGTTTCTTCTTTATATAAAAAGTTATTTAGTCTCCAAACATCTATAGCAGTAACTGAACCCCTTGGTAAAATCTTCAGCGGTACAATTTCTTCCAACGTAGCGATTCATGATGATAGGAGAGCAGGGAATTATTTTCGAATTTTGCCTGATAACAGACTCTTATGGGGAAGAGACATAAGATCAATTGGTACCCAGACCAAGATACAAATAATTAGAGATACAAGGAGAGATTTAAAATTTTTTTTCCCCCAGCGAGGACAATTTCTTGATGACTTGAAAATTGATTACGGTTGGTCTGGAAAATTAGGGTATTCCTCGAATTTTATGCCTTATGTATGCTGTGAAAAGTCTAATCTATATCTTCTTACAGGTTTTGGGGGGCATGGAATGAACGCCGCACCCGCAGCAGCATCTCTGGTTAAAGACGCTATCCTAGGAGATGAGTCTAAGATGCAGGCATTTGAGTATTTTTTCCCCACTTGGAATGGGGGAATTTTTGGGAGGTATGCTGCAGAGATTTATATCAGATGGTTAAAATTTTGTGACCAAATGAACATGAATTGATATTATACTCTCTCGTCACTATTCATTATAGCTTTACCTCGAAACCTTTTTTTTCTAGCTCATCATCAAAAATTTCAGCAGGGAAACCAGGGGCACTAATTTTCAAACCAGTTTTTCTTTCTAATCTTTCGATAATGGACGGTGAGTTAGATTCTGCCCCAAAACTAGAAACACCCTCTTTGAAAATCTCAATAAGTTTCGGTGAAATGTCTAAAGGAATGTTATTAACCTTTGCTAACTCTTGAAATATTTCTATGTCCTTTAGAACGAGAGCCATCGTGAAATTTATATCTCTACTTCCATTAAGGATTACTTGACTTTCGGTTTCATGGACGAAAGAATTTCCCGAAGATATCTTTATTGCTTTAAATGCTGTCGCTAAATCCATGCCAGCACCTTTCATTGTAGTCAAAGCCTCACAACAGGTGACCAAATTAGCTGTCGCCAAATAATTGGTCATAACTTTTAAAATTGAAGCTGATCCTAAGACCCCAGTGTGAAGTATTTTCTTACCCATTAAAAAAAGTATAGGTTTTATTCTTTCAAAAACTTTTCGCTCACAGCCCGAAAAAACTGAGATATTCCCGCTGGCTGCTTTGTGGCAACCTCCAGAGACGGGACAGTCGGATGAATCAGCACCTTTTTTTTTGACCTTCGCAGCCAGTCTTAAGACTTCATCTTGGCTAGTTGTACTCATTTCAATCCATATTTTTCCTTTTGTAAGACCTTGTATAACACCATTTTCAGACTCCATGACATCTGCACAAATTTTTGGAGAGGGAAGGCAAGTAATTATTTGGTCGCAATTTTTTGCCACAAGTCGAGGATTCGCAGCCCAGGAAGCCCAATCCTTAATTAATTTCTGTGCCCTGGATTTATTAATGTCATGTATGACTAGCTTGATACCATTTCTACTTAATGTAGAAGCTAACTTATGACCGAGATTACCTAAACCGATGAACCCCACAACCATTTGACTCTCCTTTTTTCCAAAATAATGTAATAATAGTAGCTTAAAGAAAGTTTTAAATAGGTTAATACTCTATATACCCCAAAAATTAGGACAAACACCTAAAAGTAGTATTGACGGTTTTTTTTTGGCACATTAAATGCAACATTTGTCTGCAATTTTAAAGGAAAAAGTGTTGCTATAGTGCCATAAACACATGAATTATATAGTAAAAATTTAAAATACTTTGTGCATTAGCAGTAGGTTCGCGGTAAAAGAAGAGATAGAAAAAAGCGACAAGCTTTAAAAATGGAGCAGAGAAATGTACTTGATTGATCAAGCTAAACTTGAACCATATAATGGGTCAGGCATGTTGAAGAGATTAAATTTGGGTGACTGGCTAGGTGTGGAAACGGATACAGATGGCAGGCTTTCTGTATGGGCCGATGTAAATTCTTCCTTTTTCGGGTTGAAAAGGACGGTAAGAGAGCAGTTAGGTTTTTTGCCGCAGGAGGCTTCTAAATTGCTTTCGAAAAGCATTAAAAATGGAAGAAGGGTGAGAGCTCGTTTAGTCGATATGCAAAGGCATTTCCATGAAGAAGCAAAAGATCAGGCTACACTTTCTGTTTCTCTTTGGAGTGATTAACTTTAAAATTTTTTAATTTCTGCTAGAGTAACCTCTAATTCTTAAAAATCAGAATATTTTCGGAGTTCAATTTGTTTTCAGATCAAAAATTTACAGGCTCAGTACTAGCTAATAGTATTAATTTAAAAGGCTCGATTAGTTGCAAAGGTGAATTGCAAATTGAAGGGCGAATCAATGGAAATATTACTGGTGAAAAGGTAGTGCTAGGTTCTGATTCCAATATGGAAGGAACACTGAATGCGGATGAAGTGATAATTAGTGGAAAATTCAAGGGAAAGATCAAGGGAAAGTCCATTCGGTTGGATTCTGGATCTTTTGTTGATGCCGAGATTCATTATGAGATCCTTGCTATAGAAGATGGCTCAACGGTTAATGGCACTATTAGAAAGCTATCAACTGCATCTTCTCCTAAAAAAGATATAACTATAGAAAAAAAAGAAAAAATTGAAAAATCTGAAATTGATTCGAAAAGCCTATAAGTAGATCCTTTCTTGTAATATAATAGAGATGATATTGGCTTTACTGGTGTGGTAAAAATCAACATTTGGTATTGGACCTTTTAATAGGATATCAATGAAAATTGTTCTGAATACTAAGTTCGGCAAAGGATTTAAAAGAAAAACCAACCTAGCTAGAGTTCGTGAAGTGAGTACTGACGATACTTTACCAAGAAAACTTCTTGAAATGTGTCCCAAGAAAGATCCCGTAAATTTGTTAGAGCTAAAGGAATTATCTGGCCAAATGGGTTTGGGCTCCATATTTGCCATCGATGAAAGCAAGAGGTTGGGTTTAGGTAGTTTCAAAGCTTTGGGGGCAGCATATGTTATTGCCAAAATGGCTATTGGAGAAAATTTTGAGAAAGAAAATTCAGATTTCTTCGAAAAAGCCAAAAGAAAATTAGCTGGAATAACTTTTGCGACATCAAGTGCAGGTAACCATGGTCTTTCTGTAGCGGCAGGAGCTAGGTTATTCGGAGCAAAGTCAAGAATTTATGTTTCTGAGAATGTTCCAGAGAAATTCAAACGTCAACTTAAGGATATGGGTGCTAAAGTAACGGTTCATGGCAGTAACTATGAGCAATCACAGGAGCGTGCAATCCAAGACTGTGATCTTAATGGTTGGACTTTAATCTCAGATTCTACCTGGGAAAATTATGACTTAGGTCTAGACATTATGGAAGGTTACCTAATTTCTATTAGTGAAGCATTAGAGAAAATTCCTGAAAATCCAACACATATATTTTTACAGGCAGGGGTAGGAGGTTTAGCTGCTTCATTTGCCGCTTTTATCAGAAAAAAATTGGGGAATACTCCGATAATCATAGTAGTTGAACCTTCAACTGCACCGTGTTTGCAAGCATCAATAAAAAAGGGTGAGCCATCAAGAGTTACAGGGCCAGTATCGGAAATGGGAAGATTGGATTGTAAATTTCCATCCCTTCATGCTTTTTATTCATTATCAAAAACTGCAAATGCGTTTGTCACAATTACAGAGCGTGAATCTGAATTTGGAAACAAATTTTTATCAGATAAAGGTATATTCATTTCTAGATCTAGTTCTGCAGGCTTTGTTGCCCTCAGGTTGCTGGCAAAAAGGGGAAAGTTTTCCCTTGATAGAAAATCTAAAGTACTGTGTCTCTTTTCAGAAGGTCTAATAGAGTAAAGATTTTTATTGGCCATGCAGTTAATTAATACTTAAATTAGGTCTATTTTTGAAGTCTTGCTTTCACTTAACTGAACTAGTAACCTAAAATTGTTAAAGACCTAATATTCAGGTTGAATAGCCTTTTAACATAGCAATGTAATGGATGAATTGAGGCTATATGGATAAAGACAAAGAACAAAAAATTGTTGTTTTGACTGGTGCTAGCAGAGGTATAGGGCACGCAACAGTGAAGAAATTCGCATCTGAGAACTGGAGGGTGATCACTTGCTCTAGACAAGCTTTTGATGACCGTTGCCCTTGGCCAGGTGGAGAACAGAATCACATCCAACTCGATTTAGCAAACCCTAGTCAAACTATTGAGGCAATAAAAGAAGTCAAATCCAGAATAGGTGGGAAGCTAAATGCTTTGGTAAATAATGCTGGCATTTCACCCAAGGACAAAAATGGGAAAAGGTTAAATACGCTGGAAACGGATTTAAGAATTTGGGGGCAGGTGTTTCATGTAAATTTTTTTGCATCAGTGGTCTTAGCTCGAGGATTGCAAAATGAACTTGCATCAGCAAAGGGGGCTATTGTAAATGTTACTTCCATAGCAGGTAGCAGAGTTCATCCATTTGCTGGCTCTGCGTATGCCACCTCAAAAGCAGCTTTGTCAGCACTTACCAGAGAAATGGCAGCAGACTTTGGGCCATTAAATGTGCGGGTTAACGCTATTGCACCAGGAGAGATTGAGACAGACATACTTAGTGCTGGTACTGAAAATATTGTGAAAAAAATTCCTTTAAGAAGACTTGGACTTCCTGAGGAAGTAGCTAACACAATTTTTTTCTTATGCTCAGATAATTCTGGCTACATTTCAGGGGAAGAATTGCAAATAAATGGTGGTCAGCATGTTTGAATTCAAGGCCCATTTTTTTGTTATTCAGAAAGAAAATCAATAGTGATAATGTGGCTTAATATTGATTATCATATGAGCTCTTGTTGCATTTCTGTTTAGAAGGTTTTTAGACTTTGCGGCATTCAGTGAAAAAAGAGGTTCTTAAGAATTTATATACCTCCTTTTTGTTGGCAGCTTCACCAGAAAAATGTCTCACTCAACTAGGGCCAATAAGAAATACAGGCCGAATCCTAATAGTAGGAATAGGCAAAGCTGCAATTCCTTATTGTCAACAGCTTCAAAGAAAAGTCAGGTCTGATTATAGTGGAATAATAATTACGACACCGACAAAAAATTTCCCAACAGATTTAGACGCGTTTAAGATTTTTTATGCTAACCATCCTATTCCAGATGAAGATGGACTATTTGCTACTGAATATCTAATTGAAAAAATTAAAGAGCTAACTTCTAATGACTTACTGTTGTTTCTGGTTTCAGGAGGAGGATCTGCCCTTCTGCCATCACCACCAATTGGTTTTAAGCTTAAAGATGAAATACTCTTAAACAAGATTTTATTAAGGTGTGGAGCTCCAATTCAAGTAATGAACCTAATTCGTAAACATTTTTCTAGAGTAAAAGGTGGTAGGCTGGCACGGTTGGCTTATCCGGCTAAGGTCCGTACTTTAGTTGTGTCAGACATTCCTCATGATGATATTAGCCAAGTAGCGTCTGGACCGACACTTGCAACACCAGGTTCGGCACAGGATGCATTGGATGCCATCAAGAAATATAATATTAATATCCCAAATAATATCCGAACCTATTTTAAATCAGATAAGGTAGATACTCCACTACCTGATGATTTATGTTTCAAGGAAAACATCCAAGAACAATTGGCTTCAGCGAGTAAATGCATGAATTCAGTTGTCAATTTTGCTAGATCTAAACTTACGAGAGTTATTGTGATCTCTGATAGCAGCGAAGGGGAAGCTAAACATGTGGCAGTGGAGCATGCAAGGTTCATTAGAGATAATTTGGCAACATGTTCAATAGGTTCATGTGAGCAAGTTCTCTTTCTTTCCGGAGGTGAAACATCTGTTACAGTAGTTAATCCCAAGGGTAAAGGTGGACGCAACTCTGAATATCTGCTGAGCTTAGCTATTAAGTTGGAATCTTATAACCTAGGACCTTATGCAGCAATTGCTGCTGATACCGATGGCATTGATGGAACAGGGCAGAATGCGGGAGCGATTATTGACCAGAGTACATTGCCAAGAATTAGGGCACAGAATCTTTTCCCAGAAGAATTACTTGAGAAAAATAATTCATATGTGGCTTTTGAGGCGGCCGATGATTTGTTTTTCACTGGCCCAACTGGAACTAATGTTAATGACTTTCGGGCAGTGATATTTAATATGAAGGAAGTTTCAGAAAATTCTAAAGGAGAAAAATATGGAACATAAGAATATTTTTGAACCCATTTCAGGTTTTGAACTACCTAGATTTGCTGGATTACCAACTTTCATGCGGTTACCTTATATTGGATTAGATAACTCTAAAATTTCAGATGTTGATGTTGGTATCATTGGGGCTCCTTGGGATGCAGGTACTACAAATAGACCCGGGCCTCGACACGGGCCAAGACAAATTAGAGACTTATCTACAATGATAAGACCTCAACATGGCGTGACGGACTTCCGTCCCTTTGAGCATAAGAATTGTGCAGATTTAGGTGATGTTCCCCCCAATCCAGCTAATTTGCAAGATACCCTGAAAAGGTTTGAAGATTTTTATTTGCAAATTCTTAGTCATAGTATCTTGCCATTAACAGTTGGAGGTGATCATCTATGTTCTCTCCCAATACTGCGTGCTATTGCATCAAAAGAGCCAGTGGGTTTGATACAGTTTGATAGTCATACTGATCTCTACCATAGCTATTTTAATGGGCAATTATATACACATGGGACTCCTTTTAGGAGGGCTGTGGAGGAGAATTTGTTAGATCCAAAGAGAGTAGTTCAGGTAGGAATTAGGGGAACCAATTACGATAGCGAAGATAAGGATTTTGCTAAAGCAGAAGGGATCAGAATTATAACCATTGAAGAATTTTTTCGAAGAGGGATTGACGATATAATGAGTGAAGTAAGAACAATTGTTGGAAGCAAAGCGACATACCTTTCATATGACATTGATTTTATTGATCCGGCATTTGCACCTGGAACTGGCACACCCGAAGTAGGTGGTCCAAATTCCTTTCAAGCCTTGGAAGTAGTAAGAAAACTTTCTGGTCTGAAATTCATTGGAGCTGATGTGGTTGAGGTCTCGCCTCCCTTTGATCCATCAGGAGGTACTGCATTTTTGGGATCGTCTATTCTCTTTGAAATATTGTGTGTAATGCTTTCAAATTAGTGTTCTTGCCTCGTAAATGAGTTCTTGCATAAAATTTATAATAAAAATATAAGAACGATTTCACAATTGAAATGCTCACGGTTTGAAGATGGTTGGAACTTAAGTTTATGACAAATATTTTGGAAACCTTACCAGCCCTTCTAGAGAAGAATTCTATAGAATATGGGGACAAGCCAGCCTTTAGAGAGAAAGAGTTTGGGATATGGCAAACTTGGTCTTGGAAACAAGTGCATCAAGAAGTCGACCGACTTTCCTTAGGCTTTTTGGATCTGGGTATGAAAGAAGGGGACCACGTATGTGTTATCGGTCGAAATAGGCCGCAACTGTATTGGTCTATCCTTGCTATACAAAATGTTGGAGCAATTCCAACCCCAATGTATCAAGATGCTGTTGCTCAGGAAATGGTATTTCCACTGTCACATTGCGCTGCAAAATTTGCTATAGTGGAAGACCAGGAACAGGTTGACAAGTTAATCGAGATTAGTGACCAAATTCCAGATCTTAAAGGAATAGCTTATCTGGACGCTCGAGGGCTTAGAAATTATGATCACAAAAACCTTCATTCACTGAAAGAGCTTGCTACTCTTAATTCAAAAGAGAAAGTTCTTAGAACCAAACTTATAAAACGGCAAAAAAACCAAAATTTAGATACAAAATGTGTCCTTCTGTATACCTCTGGTACCACAGGGCGGTCTAAAGGAGTAGTTTTGTGTAACAAGAATGTCTTGGAAAGCGGTAAGGCAGGAATTGAATTTGACAATATAAACCAAGATTTTTCCTTAATCTGCTATCTACCTATGGCTTGGGTGGGGGATTTCGCATTTACAATGGGTCTTGGACTTCAGTCAGGCATGTGCCTCTGCTGTCCCGAAAGTGAAGAGACCCTGCACGAAGATCTAAGGGAAATAGGTCCAAGTTATTTTTTTGGTCCCCCTAGGTTTTTTGAGGCGCTTTTGACGTCAGTTAATCTTAAGATTGATGATGCAGGTTCGGTAAAGAAGTTCTTATATAGATATTTCATGGGCGTGGCGAAAAAATATGGCGAACAAATACTAGAGAAAAAAGGTGTTGGTTTAATAAACCGATTGAAGTATTCACTTGGCGACCTGTTCATATATGGTCCTCTAAAAAACCGTATGGGTTTATCAAAGACCAAAGTTGGCTATACTGCTGGAGAAGCCATTGGGCCTGAAATTTTTCGATTTTACAGATCTTTAGGGATAAATTTGAAACAGCTTTATGGCCAGACGGAAGCTTGTGTTTTTGTAACTTGCCAACCGGATGGAGAAGTTTATTCTGAGACAGTAGGCGTCCCAGTTCCGGGGGTGGAGTTAAAGGTTTCAGATTCTGGGGAGGTTTTTTACCGGTCACCTGGTGCTTTTTTAGAGTATTTTAAAGATATAGCGAATACGAAAAAGACCAAAGACAAAACTGGTTGGGTTGCAACTGGAGACGCTGGATTTATCGAGGAAGAAACTGGACATCTGCGTATAATAGACCGAGCGAAAGACGTGGGCAAAATGAAGCAAGGCTCCCTTTTCGCTCCGAAATACGTTGAAAACAAATTGAAATTCTATCCGAAT
>MDTG01249637.1_pt1 | contig 11413 bp, 11 predicted proteins | sample 811421 | NCBI WGS metagenome assembly MDTG01 (sample SAMN05326645, study PRJNA326480) | marine metagenome | isolation source: seawater | place: Pacific Ocean: South East | collected 2011
TCATCAATAAAGAAACCTACAAAGGAAGAAAAATTATTATCGAATTTAGTTAGAAAAAGAATTGTTGCGAAAATAAAAATTAGTAAAAATGAGCAGTTTAGTCTACAAAACATCACTGTAAAAAGATCTAATTCAGGAATAAAAGCAGAAAAATTTTTTCAAATTCTAAAAAAGAAGGCAAAAAAAAATTATTATCCAGATCAACCAATATGAAAAAAATATGTGTTATTACTGGTTCAAGATCAGAATATGGATTGCTTAGAAACTTAATTTTTGGAATTAAAAAATCTAAAAAACTAAGATTGCAATTAATTGTAACTGGTTCACATTTATCTAGTGAGTTCGGATCAACAGTTAAGCAAATAGTTTCTGATAATTTTGAAATTATAAAAAAAATTAAAATTCTTAATAGTAAAGATAATTTAACTAATATGGCAAAGTGTGTATCCATTGGTATGGAAAAATTTTCACAAACATTCAAAAAAATAAAACCAGATTTAATTCTTATTTTAGGAGATCGTTATGAAATTTTATCTGCAGCAATTTCAGCTTTATTCTTAAAAATTCCAGTTGCACATATTCATGGAGGCGAAAGGTCAGAGGGCGCATATGATGAGTCGATAAGACACGCAATAACAAAATTTTCACATTTACATTTTGTTTCTACCAAAACATACAAAAGTAGAGTTATCCAACTTGGTGAAAATAAAAAAAATGTTTTTTTCACAGGATCAATTGGGGTAGACAGTATCAAACAGATTAAATTTTATACAAAAAAAAAATTAGAAGAGAAATTTAAAGTAAAGTTTTTAAAAAAAAATTTTTTTATTATTTTTCATCCTGTTACATTGGAGGATAACACTCAGGCAAAACACATGTCAGAAATATTAAAAGCTATTTTGAATTATCCTAATTTTGGGAAATTCTTTGTATATCCAAGCGCAGATCTTGGTGGAAAATCAATAATAAAACTAATTGATAAATTTGTTAAAAAAAACAAAAATAGCTATAAGTTTAAATCCTTAAATCAGAGGGATTATTTTTCTTTTGTAAAAAATTGTAGTGCTGTCATTGGTAATTCATCTAGTGGAATTATCGAAGTTCCAAGTTTAAAAGTAGGAGTAATAAATATCGGAGATAGACAAAGAGGTAGAATTAGAAGCAAAGCAGTAATTGACTGTAATCCTATAGCTTCAAGTATTTTTAAAGCTTTAAATAAATTGTTAAGTAAAAATTATAATAATAAAATAAGAAATTTGCAAAATCCATATGATTTTAATGGCTCTACTAAAAAAATTATAAATATTTTAGAGAATAAAAAAAATTTAAAAAGTTTAATTAAAAAAAGATTTTTTGATTTAAAAATGAGTTTATGATTAAATATCCACACAAAATAGATCTAAGCAAGTTTAAGAACACGAAAAACTTTGAAGTAAAATATGGTCTTCCTGAAGAAGTAAAGTTTTGTAAAAACTGTGTAATTTCAAACCAAAGACCTAACTCAACAATAGAATTTTTAAATAACTCCAAGTCAAAAAAAAAAACAATTAATTTTAATGATGAAGATATATGTGATGCATGTAATTACTCTTTTCTAAAGAATAAAGAAATAGACTGGAAATTAAGAGAGAAAGAATTAATTGATGTTTGTAATAAGTACAGAAAAAACAATGGTGAATATGACTGCATTGTACCTGGATCAGGAGGTAAAGATAGTTTTTATGCCTCCCATATTTTAAAATACAAATATAAAATGAACCCATTAACCGTGACTTGGGCACCTCACATTTATACTGACTGGGGTAAAAGAAATTTCGAGAGATGGATACACTCAGGATTAGATAATTATCTTATGACTCCAAATGGTAAAATTCATCGACTTTTAACAAGATTATCTACAGATTTACTCTATCATCCTTTTCAACCTTTTATGATAGGTCAAAAACTTTTGGCCCCTAAAATGGCATCACTTTTTAAAGTTGCTTTAATTTTTTATGGAGAAAATGAAGCTGAATACGGAAATCCAATTTCAGATACTGACTCAGCTATTAGAAATAAAAATTACTATGCATCAAATAAAAAGGATATTTTTCTTGGTGGTGTGCATATTGACGAATTAGTTGAAAAATTTGGTGTATTAAAAAGTGAGTTAAATCCCTATCTTCCGATAACTCTAGAAACCCATGATAATTTAAACATTCAAACACATTATTTAGGCTATTATTTAAAATGGCATCCACAATCATGTTATTATTATGCTTCAGAAAATGGTGGATTTGAAGCATCTCCAGAAAGAACGCCTGGAACTTACAGCAAGTATAATAGTATAGATGATAAGATAGATGATTTTCATTATTATACTACTGGAATTAAGTTTGGTATAGGTAGAGCATCATATGATGCTGCTCAAGAAATAAGATCTGGAGATATTAATAGAGATGAGGGGATAAGTTTAGTCAAACAATATGATCATGAATTTCCAGAGAGATTCAAAAATGAAATATTTAAATATTTGTCAATAAATGAAAGTGAATTTCCATTAGCATCAAAAATGTTTGAATGTCCAGATATGACAGAACAATATTTTCATGATCTTACAAATACTTTTAGATCTCCTCATATATGGAAGTATGAAGATGATGAAAAAGTTAAATGGACTTTAAGGAATAAAATCAAATAGTCTTAATGAGAAATGTAAGAATTATTGCAAGATTAGATATCAAAAATAATTTTTTAATCAAAGGTATACATCTAGAGGGGTTAAGGAAAATTGGGAATCCTAATGAATATGCTAAAAAATACTTTGAATCTGGTATTGATGAAATAATCTATATGGATGCAGTTGCAAGTTTATATGAAAGAAACAGTTTAAATGAAATAATAAAAGAAACCTCAAAAAATATTTTTATTCCAATTACAGTTGGTGGGGGAATTAGATCAATTGATGATGCAAATAAAATTTTGAGAAGTGGTGCGGACAAAATTGCAATAAATACTGCTGCAATAAAAAATCCTAGGTTAATAGAAGAGTTGTCAAATAGGTTTGGAAGTTCAACAATTGTGCTTTCTATTGAGGCAAAACAAACTCTTAATGGAAGTTGGGAGGCTTATACCAATAATGGAAGAGAAAAAACAGGGATAGATGTAATTAAATGGTCATTAGAAGCCGAAAAGCTTGGTGCAGGGGAAATTTTATTAACCTCAGTTGACAAAGAGGGGACAGGAAGAGGGTTTGATAATGATCTAATAAAATCTGTTACTGACAATATAACAGTGCCAGTTATTGCAAGCGGCGGTATGGGAAATTTTCAACATTTTGCTGATGTTGTTCAATTATCAGAATGTGATGGTGTAGCAATAGCAAATCTTTTACATTATTCGAAAATAAAAATTAAGGATTTAAAAAATTTTTCATTACAAGAACAAATTAATATTAGGATATAATGAAAGAAGTTTTAATTGTAGATTATAATCTTGGTAATTTGACTAGTTTACAAAGTGCATTATCTTATTTAGGTTATTCTTCAATTATTTCAAATGATCCAGATATGATTTTGAGATCAAGAAAGATAATCTTACCAGGCGTTGGAGCGTTTCCAACTGCAATTAATTATTTAAAAAAATATAATCTACCAGATGCAATAAAAGAGAGTGCGAAAAAAGGGAATAACATTCTTGGTATTTGTTTAGGTATGCAATTATTTATGGATACAAGTTATGAATTTTCAAAAACAAGTGGCTTAGGTTTAATTGAAGGAGAAGTTATTTCAATTAATCAAAATAGAAAAGTTCCAATTAAACTTCCATCAATTGGATGGTATAGATTAGTAAAAAAAAAAAATGATCAAATTTTTGATAAAATTTCAAAACAACAATGGTTTTACTTTGTTCATTCATTTATGGTTAAATGTAAAAATTCAAATAATATATTAGCTGATTATGAAGTAGGTGAAAAAAATGTGTCTGCAATAATAAAAAAAGACAACATAACAGGTTTTCAATTTCATCCAGAAAATAGTGGTTTAGAAGGTTTAACTTTTTTAGAAAACTTTTGTAATGAATAAAAAAATTTTAATTATTGGATTTGGAGCAATTGCGCAAAGACATATAACTAATTTAATCAAATTATATCCAAATTACCAATATGCTGTTTTAAGCAGAAGTAAGATAAAGAAAAAAAACATAATAAGTTTTGTCTCATTAAAAGAGGCTATTAAATATCAGCCTTTTTTAACTTTTATTTGCAGCCCAGCTAATACCCATGTTAAATATGCAGAAATATTCTTAAAAATTAATTCTCATTTATTTATTGAAAAACCTGTTGCCACTAACTTTGTTGAATTAAGAAAATTATTTCAAATTATTAAAAATAAAAAAAAAACAATAATTTCTGGATACAATTTAAGATACGATGATTCATTAAATTTTTTTAAAAATAAAATTAAAAAAGGTATTTTAGGAAAAATTCTATCTGTAAGATCTGAAGTTGGTCAATATTTACCAAATTGGCGAAAGAAACATTACTCAAAAACTGTATCTGCTCAAAAAAAACTTGGTGGTGGTGTAATTAATGAATTAAGTCATGATGTAGATATTCTTTATATGTTGTTCGATGATATAAAAATGATTTTTGGTCTAAATTACAAAGTAAGTAATCTTAAAATAGACACAGAGGACACCGCACATGCAATTTTTAAAACAAAATTCAATAATGATACTTTTTATATAACATTAAATATGGATTTTTATAGACATGATACTACAAGAAAATGTTTAATAATTGGATCAAAGGCAACATTAGAATGGGATGGTGTAAATAAAAATGTTAAAATATATAAAAAAGGAAAAAATATAAATACTTATCAATTTAATAAATCTAATAATTTGTCATATATAAACCAACTTAATTATTTATTTAAAAATATTTATAAAAAAAAAACATTAATAAAAAGTTTTAAAACAAATTTAAAATTAATTAAAACGTTAGATTTAATTAGGAAAAAAAAATGATTTGTTTAATTTGTGCAAGATCTGGATCAAAGGGTATAAAAAATAAGAATATTACAAAAATCAAAAAAAAAAGTTTATTACAAATAACTATTCAATTAGCAAAAAAAGTAAAAGAAATTGACAAAATTATTCTGTCAACAGACTCTATAAAAATTGCAAATTTAGGAAGAAAATATGGTGCCATTGTTCCGTTTATTCGTCCAAAACATTTATCTAGAGATGATTCTTCCGAGTGGAGCGTTTGGAAGCATGCTGTAAAATTTTGTCAAAAAAAATACAATTTTCAAGATGTAATAATTTTGCCAGTCGTTTCACCTCTTAGGAGTTTAATTGATATAGAAAAATCAATTAAATTATTTAAAAAAAATAAAAAAAAAGGTGTTATTACAGTATGTGAGTCTTCAAGAAACCCTTATTTTAATATGGTTACTTTAGACAAAAATAAAAATGCTAAATTAGTTATAAATAAAAAAAAAACACCTTTTAGAAGACAAGATGCACCGAAAGTTTATGACATTTGCACTATTTCATATATTTTAAGCAAAAATTTGATAAATAAAAACAAGTCATTATTTGATTGTAGATTAGTTGCAGAAATTGTACCAAAATCAAGATCTTTAGATATTGATGATAAGTTTGATTTAGAAATAGCAAGAATTTTATATGGTAGAAAAATTTAACTTTAAAAATAAAATAATTTTTATTTCAGGCTCTAACGGTTATATAGGAAAAATATTATGTGAAACTTTTTTAAAATTAGGTGGAAAAATAATAGCAACAGATATCCACACTAATAGTAATTTAAAAAAAAAAACTAAAAAAAATTTTTCCTATTATCCTTGTGATTTGACAGACCCAATAGAAGTTAAAAATTTAATAACAAAAATTAAAATAAAAAAAAATTATATAGATATAATGGTGAACAATGCCTCATTCACTGGTGATAGTTTAATAAAAGGGTGGTCAACAAGTTTTAAGAAACAAAATAGTGAAAATTGGAAAAAGGTTTTTGATGTATCACTTTCGTCAAGTTTTGAACTATGTAGAAGCTTTTATAGTTTACTAAAAAAAAACAAAAAAGGTTCAATTGTTAATATATCATCAATTTACGGATTTATAGGACCTGATTTAAAAATGTATGAAAATACTGGAGTATACAATCCAGCTGGATATGGTATTTCGAAATCAGGAATTATTTACATGACAAAATGGCTAGCTATTACAATGGCACCATATGTAAGGGTAAATACTGTTTCACCAGGGGGAATTTTAAGAAAACAGCCAAAGAAATTCATAAGCAAATACGTAAATAAAGTTCCACTTAAAAGAATGTGTCATGAAAATGATGTAGTTAATACGATTTTATTTTTATCTTCAGATCTGTCTAATTATATTACAGGTCAGAATATTGTTGTTGATGGTGGATATTCATTAAAATAAATGAAAGTATTTATTAAACCAAAAAAAAAATTATTGTTACAATTGCTATCGGCAATGAGTATCAAAAAATATGGAAAAAAAATATTTACCCATCTTGGAAAATTTATTGCAAAAAATATAATTTAGGTCTCGCAGTTTTTGAAAAAGATTTAATACCAAAAAATAGTAAATATTGGAAAAAAGCAACATGGCAAAGATTATTAGTAGGAGAAGAAGTAAAAAAAATTTTTCCTAAAGTTAAAGATGTATGTTTTTTAGATACTGATATAATTATTAATCCTACTGCACCTAATATTTTTTTATACCAAAAGAAAAATAAAATTAATTTAACCTCATTAAGAACAAATTTACCATTTGAATACAAAAAAACGATTAGAAAAATGGCTTATTTTAGAAAAAAATTTGTAAACAAGAAATATCCTTTAGATTCACTTTTAAATTGTGACTTGAAAACACTATACAAATCCGACAACTTAACACCTCAAAAAAATGAAATGTGTGTTGGGGTTATGATGTTTAATATAAAAAAATTCTCAAAAAAATTAAATGATTGGTTTTATAAATTTAAAAAAAATATTGATACGACTACTCGTGGTGGCTGCCAAACACAGATAAATTACTTAATCTTAAAAAATAAGTATGAAAATTTATTAGATTATAGATTTCAATCAATTTGGATTTTTGAATTAGTTAATAGATTTCCATTTATGTTAAAATCATTAAATAATAGCAGTTTATTGGGAGAATTAACTTCAACCATTTTAATGGATAACTATTTTCTTCATTTCGCTGGCAGTGGAAAAGAATCAGTTTTCTGGAAAAAAAAAAATTTTTTAAAAAAAGTAAATTTCAATTTGCTAAAAGATTTTAACAAATATTATTTAAAAAAATTAAAGGGCCTTCCTAAAATTAAGATTAGAAATTAATTTTTAAATGTTTAGAAAGCATTATATCCTGTCATTTTTTCATACGAAAAAAACAGCAATTAAAAAAATAAAATTATATATAAGATCTTACAATAAATTTATAAAAGATAATAAAATTTTTATATTTAGAAAAATAAAAGGTGAACTTACAAAAACAAATATTAAATTTGATAATTTTTTTAAGAAAATTTTAATTTTTTTATATAATGACTACAATCAAATAGATTTAGATCTTAGTTTATCCCAATATGTATTTCAAAAAACCTCTTTTAGAAAATTAAATTTAAATATTCTAGAAAGTACTGAAACAAATAGAAGTTTATCTTTTCCATTACCTTTTGAATATTTAGATACTTTATCTAAAAACAACATAAAATTTTCAAAGGTTAAATGTATTCTTCTTTGGTTTATTTATTGTTTTATGTATTGGGGTTATGGAAATCTAATATTATTAAAAATATTTATAAAAAGTCTAATTAATTTATTTAAATATCAAGCTAAAACCGAATTGAGCTTTTTTCAAATTAATAAAGAAAATTTACAATTTAAATCAATCAATAAAAATCGAGAAAGTTACGATCTCATTTCTTGGTTTATAAAATTCTATAATAAGAAAAATATTAAAATAAATAATATTTCACATGATAATAACAAGCTTAAAAATTTTGAACATGAAAAAAAAAACATTCAATACAAAGATCACCCATATTATTTTATAAAAAATTTTTTAAGTATTTTAAAATTTTTTTTAACAGGGATTTTGTTATCTTTATTATCTTTAGTATTTTTATTTTTTGGAAAATGGCAATCAGGGCTAATAATAGGAGAAATTTTTAAAACAAACTCTTTTTTATTTTCATCTAAAGAAAAGCTTTCAAAGAAATACTTGTTTCATTTTTCAGAAAACATTTATAGACCAATGTGGACATATTTTGAAAAAAAATTTGATATAGAAATTATTTTATATTTTTATTCTACATATGATGCGCCTGAAGATAAATTAAATTATAAAATTGATAAATCATATGAATTTGGGAACATTAGTTGGTCAAAAATCTTTGTGTGGGATGAAATCCAAAAAAATATCTTAATGAAATATGTTTCAAAGAAAGTTAAAAATTTAGATATCCAAGTCGTAGGTCCAATTTGGTTTAGAGACAAAGATTTTGTGTTTAAAAATAAAAAATTTAGAATTTTAATATTTGATATGGAAGTTCAGAGAAATTCACTCCATTTTGGCTTTGGAGAAATTGGTACTTATAATAATTTTGATAAAAATCTTACTTTAAAATTTTTACAAGATATTATTAGTGTTTTTAAACACAAAAATGTAGAATTTGTTTTAAAAAGAAAAAGAGAAATTGGTTATAATGCTCAGACAAATTATAAAAATTATATTTCTTATTTAAAAAATAATCACTTGTTTTTAGAAGTAGATCAAAATGTTTCTCCACAATATTTAATGGAAAATTCTGATGTGATTATTACTATGCCATTTACATCTGCCAATATGTATAAAGTATCAAATAAAGTAAAAAATATTTATTATGACCCAACAAACTATATTGATAAGAAGGACCCTGCGTCTAGAAGTATAACTGTCATTAATGGCATAGATGAATTAAAAGTTTGGAAAAAAAATAATACAAATTATGATCAGTGAATGGCTAGATAAACCTGACTTTAAAATTACTGAAGAGGTAAAGAAATATTTTTTTGATATAATTTGTAAAAGTAATAATCTTAAAAATAAAAAATTTATAATAGATAATATAGATGACCTTATTTATATTATTTATAAATTTTCGAATGATCCACTTGAAACTCAAAAAAATATTTTAGATAGGTTAAACTGTAAAAAAGAGCATTTAATTAAAATAAATGAGGCTATAAGTAATTCAGCTGATTTACAGGAAATAATTTTAAAAAAAGGAAGTGGTGAAAGATATTGGAATAGTATTTTACCATTTGCAAAATATACAAAAAATGTCTTAAATTCTGAATATAACTTTCCATTGAGAATTGCGCTTTTTCCTGGAGTCTCGTGTATGTTTTATTGCGGTTTTTGTGGAAGAAATCAGGATGCAAAATATCCATCTTTTAGTGCGAAAGAAGGTATCCAAAAACTTAAATCTTTAATTAATGAGATAAAAGAAAATACTGCAATTTCGATTTCAGGTGGACTTGAGCCTTTAACAAATCCTTATCTTGGAGAATTAATTTCTCATGCTAAAAATAAAGGTTTAAAAGTTCCTTTAATAACAAATGCTTATAGTTTGACAGATGCTTATTTAAATAAAAACCATGGTATTTGGGATTCAGATTCAATCAGAGTATCTTTATATGGTGTAGATGATGAAACATATAATTTTGTAACTAGATCACCTAAATCTTATAAAATGGTCAAAAAAAATTGTGTGAATTTTTTAAAAAAAAAAAATGAAAGGAAATCAGAAATCAAATTTGGTTTTAATTATATAATTTTAAAAGAAAATATTAAAGATATAAGAAAATTATGTAAATATATTTATGAAGTTAATTCCGAATCAGAAAATAAAATTGATTTTTTAACTTTAAGAGAGGATTTTGGGAGTGTTACAGGCTACACAACAAAATTAGATACTGAGAGAAAATATAGACTTGACGGATTTTTAAACAAAGACGATAGAAAATATTTAAAAGATGAATTGCTTTATTTAGAGGATTATAAAAATAGAAATTTTCCTAATATGAACATTGATTATGGTTACGCATTAAAAGGAATTATTAATAATAAATTTGATAATTTTCTTGTTAGAGCTGAAGATGAAGAGATTTCTGAAATTGGTTATCCTCAATTATCTATAGCTATAGATTTATTTGGTGATGTTTTTTTATATAGAGAAGCTGGTTTCTTAAATAGAGAGGGCAATGAAGATTATATCATTGGACGATTAGAAAAAAAAAAAGGTTTAGAAGATATAATTTCGGAACATTTAAAAAAAAAGAATAATAAAATAATAAAAAATTCTGCCAGATTTTTAGATTCTTTTGATCATTTATTAACTAAACTAATTTCACAAGCTAAAATAGATAAAAGTGTAGGTATACCTTTTGAAAAAGGTCCAGTAAAATTAAGATTTGAACATGTAAATATTAATCTAGGAAATAATTGGAATAATTAAATTTATGATTAAATTTGGTCTCGTTGGAATTGGGAAATGGGGCAAAATTCTCAAAAAAAATTTGGAACAAGTTGGGAAAATAGTATTTATTAGTAATAGTAAAAAATCTTATAAAGTAAAAAAAAAAATTGATATTTGTTTTATAGCCTCTAGCGACATATCTCATTATAAAATAGTTAAATACTTTCTCACTAAAAAAATTCCGGTTTTTTGCGAAAAACCATTAACTAGAGATTTACCAAAAAGCAGAGAATTAATAGCATTATCAGAAAAATTAAATATTCCACTTTTTATTGATCATATTGAGCTCTTTAAAAAAAAAAATTTAAAAATAAAAAAAATCAATACAATTGAGAGAAAAAAAAAATCAAATGACAGTATTAAAGATGTTTTGTGGAAACTTTGTTATCATGATATTTATTTGCTTTATGATCATTTAAAAGAAGGTAAGTTAATTGTTAAATTTCTATTCAAATCTAAAACTAAAGTTAAATTTAAGATTATAAATCAACAAAAAGTATATATTTTTTGTTATGATTTAAACAGTTTTAAGAAAGTTCATAGAATAAACGAAACTAATTTTATAGGTAAAAAAAATTATTTAAAAATAATGATATCTGATGTTATAAGTCAGAATATTGACTATAGTTTAAATAACAAACAAGCTATTTTTTGTATAAAAACGATTTTAAAAATAAATAATAAAGTTTTTTAAATGAAAAAGAATATATTAATTACTGGTGGAACAGGAACTTTTGGTAAATCATTCACAAAATTAGCTTCACAGCAAAAAGATGTAAATAAAATTTTTGTTTTTTCTAGAGATGAAATGAAGCAATGGAATATGAAAATTCAATTTAAGAATTTTTCAAA
>MDTG01207791.1_pt1 | contig 11412 bp, 6 predicted proteins | sample 811421 | NCBI WGS metagenome assembly MDTG01 (sample SAMN05326645, study PRJNA326480) | marine metagenome | isolation source: seawater | place: Pacific Ocean: South East | collected 2011
CTTTTTTGATAAAAATACTAATATAGAAATAAAACGATTATCTACAGACTTAAACAAGGATGCCGATGTTATGGGTGTTGACCCTGAAAGTCTTTACATGTGTCTTGGATATAGTAGTAGCAACTTTTTAACTGATATTAAGGTAACAAATACTCTAGAAAATCCAGGAGAAGGTTTTGATACTATTAATGTAAATCTTAACGAAGAAACGGATGGTCCACCCCTGTACATTCACACAAGCAAGTCCCGCAAAGATTTAAATCCACTAAGCTCAGCTTTTTACTATCCAAAAGATAAAAAGATGTACTTTATTGGAGGTTCAGAAGGTAAGTATATATATCACTTTAATGAAAAAAGCAAATCAATATCAAGTCCATCTTTACTTAAGAGCAAATTTGGTAGATTGCCCGATAACATCGATGCCGTATTTACTTGGAATTATGATGAAAAAACATACTTCTTTAAAGGCAGATACATATACAGAATTGATGACAAAAAGAAAACAATTGAAGATGGATATCCAAAATCAATAAATTATACTTTTAAGGGTATTCCAAATAATATTGATGCTGTATTTAGCTGGGATAAAGACAGTGGTACCTATTTTTTCAAGGATAAATTTGTCTATAAATATGATAGTCAGAATAAAAGAATATCACCTGGTTATCCAAGACTTATTAAAGCCCGCTTCCCAGGAGTACCTAATAAAGTAGACGCAGTTTACTTTAATAGAAATGATGGAAAAACATATTTTGTAAGAGGAAACGAATATTATACCCTTGATAACTTAGACAAAGTTAGTCGTAATTCGCCACAAAGATTAACTGAGCTTTATCCTGGATTAGGAATATTACCTAAAATTAATGTATTTTATACTGCTTTAGGATTAGGAAATAAAATGTACTTTTTCAGCGATAAAAAATATTATGAGTATACAAACACACTTTCTCCAGCAATTGATATTTCTTCAAACAAATCAATATTCAAGGGAATACCATCTAAGTTTGACTGTGTAATGGCCGAAGACTCTAGCAATGAAAATAGTGAATTGTACTTTTTCAAGGGTTCAAAACTTATAAAATTCAATAAGGGGTCAAATAAAGTTATGGCTGGATTTCCAAAAAAAATAACTAGTGTATTCCCAGATTCACCTAGTAATATTGATGCTTGTGTTAAATTTGAGGGAACATTTTACCTTTTTAAGAATAATCTAGTATACAAATATAATAATAATAGCAATGGTAATCTTGAACTAGAAACAGCTTATCCAAAACAAATAGGTACCGAATTCGCCAATATGCCAAGTAATATAGATGCTTTCACCGTTTATAAAGATGAATACCATGTAATTAAAGGTATTCAATATTATATAGTTACAACCGACAAAAGTATTGATTTACGTATCGGTTCAGGTATAGAAAATACAGATAAATATCCCAAATATTTAGACCATAAATTTGATAATCTAAATACAGCTAGTGATAGGCGAAATATATAATTTTAACAAATAGACGCATTTCGTAATAAGTAAAGGTCAGACAATGATACTTCTTTTACCATAGAATAATCAGGTCTAGCACATTTTTTATTTCTTTGGTCAGGCTCGATAGAATTAATCGAGAAAAATACTTTGTAATTACCACTCTTTAATTTTTCGGTAACTACACCATACCATTTGACATTTTGTTCTTTATAAGAGACTATACTATTACCAATATCATCAACCTTTAAAAATGCTCCATTTGTAGCAATTACTTTTGTTCCAAGTTCCAATTTTTCAACTGGTGGTGTATATTCAAGAACAAGCTCATCAAGTTGGCTTTCTCTATTGAATTTACTTATTGAATCTGTTTCAATATCTTTCACATGAATAATATTATTATCCATTTTTGTGACAATACCCCTAACATATAAGTGGAAGTGATTAAAATCAAACTCTTCTTGTAATAAATTTTCGACAGGTAAATTTAATACATTATTTCGACTTGGTCCCTTTTTATCCCTACTAATCTTTTTAAAGTAGTATACAATTGAACCCTCACCTATACAGTAATCATTAGGCATATTCTCAAAAATCCATTTCTGTCTTGCTATTGCTGGATTACATTTGTTAAGTCTCAATGAGCTATCGTATTCACTAGTTAAACAAAAATCAGTAATTCCTTCGTTGTTCGATACATATCTTATATTGTTATTTCTATCTTTGTTGAATTGCTGTCCTAGACGTGATGGTTTACATGTTGATAGATTTATTTTATTATCTTTTTCATTATTGTTTAACTCCGATTTTCGTGTTGTTATTGGATTATCGTTGTTATCCAACGGAACAGTTAAACAATAATCTTTATTATCACGTAATCGAATTGTATTATCGTCCATATGGTTGAAACTTGTACCAAAATAGTTTCTATCTCTACAAGAAGCCATATTTAATTCAGTATTTTCAGTTGCTGCACTATAATACAATGGAATTTCACAGACATTATCAATAGTCCGAGCATCACTGTGAATTCCTGAACATTTGAAACTTTTAAATTTTTCTCCAGGAACAAATTCGCTCTTAAATGTTGCTCTACTATAATCTCCCTTCTTTTGATATTCTCTTGGAATTTTATACGAAAACTTACTTGGTTTCTTACAGATATCAATTCCACACTTAACAATTTTATTTCTATCCTCTATATTGCCTCTATATTCACCACCCATATCCATACAATCTTTGTATGTTGTTTCAATCATAGCTTTTCCTAACTTATTTCCGTCTTTACATGAATTAGCCTTATTCATATAGATAGAATCAACCGATTTTTCATTACAAATATCTACTACACATTTAGCAGTTTTATCAGGTGATATAGAAGCCTTGAATTTATTCTGATTACTCATATATCCACCTATCTTTGAACAGTTTTCTTCTGTAGCATAGAGTGTAGCACTAAGTATTCTAGCCTCTTTAGGACATTTATCAAACTTACTCATGTAATTATAATCACCATTTATACCGTTTACGTCTTCCACATTATCGTCATCAGATATACTACTTATTTCTTTATAGTGACTTGACCAATAAGAATTAGGTAAAGATACGCACATATTACCGTTATTCCTATTTCTGATAAAACTGACTATTTTTCCGTCTCGGTCAGGCATTTCATCTAAACCATTATATAATTTATATTCTGTAAATTCGCCTGATTTGTATGTTACCGTAAATTTAAAACAAGCCGCTTCTCTATCCGATACCTTAGATAAATTACTATCTAGCATTACTAAGTCATCAGTAAAATTATCCAAATTTTGAAATTCAAAAATAGGGTAATCAAATTCAATTGGGGGCTCAAGAACAAACTTATTACCACTAAATGTATTTATTTTTGTTTTATATGGAGTATAATAATTAATATTTTTACCTTTCCAAAAACTAAGTTTTTTATTGAAATACTGTCTATTATACTTGCTAAATTCATTTGATACATTACTACTAACCTCTGTAAAAATCTCAGCAGATTTCACAAAATTAGCACCTACACATACAATTGCCTTTTTTGATGGGGGGGTATCACCGCCATTTTTTACAGTCACATAACCCATAGCAATAAAGCCATCAGGAGCTATCGGTTTCCATATTACAAACGAGTCATTATCACTATCACTATATTTCATAAATAATTCATAGCTAATAGGATGTTTAACTGCCCCAGCTACAATTTTGGTTGAAACAATACTTGTTGGGTCTGTACTGTCTGTTAATGGTATTTGGTTGCCTTCAAAAATTACATCACCTACAGGGTAAAAGTTATCACGTTTAAATGGTCGCCATATAGTATAGTCTCCTATATCTTCTGAATTGCCATTAGTGTTATTTATATACCCCTTTAACGACAGAATTCTTCTATACTTTGTTTGTTCAAATTTGTAAATACGATTACTTGTTGAAAATGTGGTATTTACCTTAAGATAATTTAATACTGGGGTGCTTTCTCTTAAATTATCACCAGTTTTCTCATATGTTACGTGCCCAATACTACACATATTTTCTTTTTCACAAGCTGGATTTAATATTAAGAAAGTAGATTTTGCTAAAAATTGTTTATCATTTAAAGTTTCATTAGTCGGCTTTTCAAATCCTAATTTTTTATTTTTATTAACTACAAGGAAATTATCACCGCGTATAATTCTAACAGAATTTGGTATTTTTTTATTATTTGTAGAAACCACTTGGAAAATAAAGTTGTTATTTTCATGACTCAAACTCATACGCATATTACCTAAATGGTCTTTAATCAGTCGGAGAGCGGGATTAAATTTAGGCTGGAAAAATACATCTAAAGATAGATTCTTTTTCAAAAAATCAAAATTTATGTTGTATTTTTTGTCTATTTTTAGCTCTGTATCATACTCGCTTAAGTCAGTACCGTCTTTATTACTATTTTGAACAGAGGTTTTTTGTAAATAATTAATATTATCTAATTCTTCACAGTCAGAATTAAATTTGCGCTCCGGATTAATCACAACTTTATTAGTAGGGAAATTTGTATTCTTTAACCCCTTACTTTTATTAAGTAGCGACGATTGTTTTAATTTAATTGCTCTTTTTTCAAAAAACTTTAAATACATGTCTATATTTTCATCCATAGTTTGAAAGTTCATCGCCACAAACTGTGTTCCGGTAAACCAAATATTTTTAGGATTAAAATTTGCCGAAAACAAATCAAAATCAGGAACAACAATTGTTAATCGTGTAGTATTTGTATCCTCTATATTCTTGGCAGCTTCGTTCATTATATATCCTTGAATTATTACATCATTTCCTAATTGTTCACGCATAAACGAAATATTATCATGCTTCTTAAACGATATTTTTTTATCAGTAATATTATCGATTGATAATAGATGCTCTCCCGTACTATTTTTTAGTATTCTTGTGTTTCCAATTTTTATTTTCATGTTCTTTGTCAAATTCATTTCTCTAAGATTTAAATTGTAATCATGAATTTCTAAATAGTCATTTGTTATTCCCGTATGAAATGAAATTTTATTGCTTTTCAAAATGAAATCAGGTTGGTTAACGTTAAACTTTTTCTGAATTACTAAATCAGAATAGCTTAATCGTTCAAGAGACGGGCTGTCAGTAGATATATTTATAATTTTTTCAAGTTTTGAGTTATGATAACCACTGCTTGACATTATTACTACTTTATCAAGTAAATCACATACCAATGATTCTGCTAGATTCTTTCTTTGGAATTGATAAGTTTTATCTAATAAATTTATTTTAAAGGTGCTTTCAATTATGTCTGCTAATTTATTCAACACCGTTATGTTATCAGTTTTTAAATTTAAAAATAAGAATAAAGGGTCACGATAATTTTCAAGTAGTTTCTGTGAGAAAGCATTTACGGCAATTAATTCAAAAACCTCTTTACACTCTAAAACGTTTGCTGTCATTTTCCAGTCTCCCAATTTTGACCCGATAGATATAACTGGAATAGAATCATTATTTTGTTCTTTAGAGAAAATTTCAAATTCAAGATATCTTGTACCAAGTCTTAATACTTGGTAAAGCATATCAAGAGATAAATAGTCAAATTTTCGATATCCTGTTGCAACTGGATTAAAACTACTCTTTACATGAAAATCGACTAGGCTATAACTTCTATAATTTTCATGACAGTAATTTGTTTGATACCTTATATTAGATTTATGGTTTTTTAATACTTCTTGGACCTTTTTATTTGTTCTTACGTTATAAGAAAGATAGTATCCAATAAAAATTATTATTATAATAAGGATTACTATACCTATATATTTTTTAAAACTAGTCACTCTTTCCAATACATTACTTGTAAATAGTTTTATACGATTACTATTTGATTCCATTTAATAATTTAAAATATTTTTTTTAAGGATAATTACTTCTTTCTATTATTTAGTAAAACAAGCTCACACTCTTTTTTTAACGATGCCACCATTTCCTGGTCTCCTTGATCAAAAAACTTTCTAAATTTAAGATATTTCATTTTAACATTAGGCGTCAGACTATTACTATTTTCAAGTTTATCGTAATGCGTATCAATAACACTGTATTTGCTATCCATCAAATCTTCGAGAACCTGAGATTTATCCTTATAAATCCAGTTGTCATTTTGGTATACTTGAATAATATTATCCCGTTTATTTGCTAGAGTCATTTTAATATTCTTGTTTTCGGGCTTATCATTATTAAAATGCGTTTCCTCTATCATCTTTGGAATCATACCGAATGGGATAGTGACAAGATAATTTAATAGGCTATCATTAATATGACCGTAATCTTCGTGTCCATAACTGTTTAACGTTATATTATTTGTAATATTAGCCTGAATGTTTGTATCGCCTACTTTATCGATTAATTTGTCGATTTTTTTGTATAAATCTATTCTTTCCGATTTCATTGTTTTAATTTCTTCCTCTTTACTTTCAAGATTCAGCTTTATATTATCAGTATTTTCCTTACAACGATGGAGTTCGTGGCGCCGTTTACTTGCTTTGCTCTTAAACACTTTACTACAATACTGGCATTTAAAGACTACTGGTTGATTCTCGGTATTCCTGATATGTTTTTTGGTATTTAAATGTCTATTAAAATCCATTTTCAAATTAGTTCCGAATAAACAAATCTCACATTTATAGTTAAAATTATCTAATTTAGATAAATCTTTCATTATTATTCTATTCTAATTTTATTTTTAAGTTTTTTTATGTTTTTTTATGTTTTTTATGTTTTTTTATTTTTGTCCTTTATATTTTGTTATTAAACTATTTTCATTTCCTTATCATTCTCTTTTAGTCATGTTTTTGGCTCATTTTGGCTCTTTTTGGCTCATTCCGGTATGTATAGAAAAAAGAATAAATTGGTTCATTTTGGTTCATTAAAAAGAATGAAAAAAGAATGAAAATGCCGAAAATATTGGCTCATCGCGGCTCATTTTGGCTCTTTTTGGCTCATTTTGGCTCATTTTTTTACGAATTTTTTTTTTGCGATTTCATAAGAAATCTCTTCCTATTTTGACTTTTTTCCATTTTTCTTCTTATAGCGAATATGTTTTTTTTATGTTTTTTTAAGTTTTTTTATGTTTTTTATGTAAAAAAAACTTACTCGTTTTTCATAAGGAAAACAAAAGGAAAATTACATCTTTTTATTTTTTTTATAAGGAAATTTCAAAATTATGTAAAATAAGGAGCCAAAAAAAAGCACTTTTTAGAGAGGGTTGATGAAAGCCCTTTTTTTGACAAAAGTATTTGGAAAAATTTTTTTTGGATACTTTTTGTTAATTAATAAAAAAAATCTTATTTTATATTAAATGGATACCATTAATAAAGAAATTGATTTACTCAATAATAACTACTTAAACTATGTAGGAATCGGTATTTGGATTGTACTTTATCCACTTCTTGTACCAAATAAGTTTATAAAGGAGCATCCATTTATACTGGTTGGATTCTTTTATACAATATTTATTCTTGCTTTGAATATCCTATTAAACGGAGGATATACCAAAAAAAATAAAAAGAGTGATTTCAATAAAAATTCAGCTTTAAGTATATTGGACCTTATAAATACCAAGGCCGTTCAGGTATCAACTGCCATTTTTGCTTTAGCAATTGCCACCAAGAATGTATTCCCATTTTATAAAGATGTGCTTATCCTTTTGATATACACACTACTCTTTGGTGTAGGTGTAATCATACCAATCTATTTTATTACAAATCAGAAGAAACAAAAAACAGTAAATATCCATAATGAATTTTTGGCTAGAATCAGAAATATATCGCTTTCATACTCAGTAGGATTTATGGTTTCAGGTTTCATATTTGTAATTAGTAAATTATATAAAAAACGCGGCTATTAGACGTCATCGTAAAAATGGAAATCAAGTGTCACCGGAATAAGACAATGAAAAGAGTCGGGCTCATAATATTTCTGTGGAAGGTTTAATTTTACAGCTTGGTGATAAAGGTCAAGCGTCTTTTTAAAGTATTCATATTCACTCATAGGAGTAAATACACAGCTACCGTGTTTTGCGTATTCATGTTTCCAAAAATCGGCATTTGTTTCACGGTCGGAAGACCAGTATTTATTTAAGTCAGGAAGTATCGGAACTAATTTATTTATTGAAAATTGAACTTTTTTACAGTATGAGGGGAAATCTGTCTTTGAATTTTGCGGCCAAAACCCGTGGATTGAAAATTCTTCGTCTTGATATTGGCTATTTTTGAGTAGAGAAAGATAATAGAAACGTGTGTCAACCTGCTCTTTGCCATATACAAAATCACACATTTGGTCATAAAATGATCTCATCATATTTTATTGATAATTTAATTATTGATTTAATATTTTGGTCCATTTAATAAACTACTTATAATGGCTTCCACGTAAAATTGCCATATCAATCTTTTTTGCCTGTTCCATCTTCATTTTACTTTCAAGCTGTTTGTTGACAGCTTGTTCTGCCCTTGAGGACTTATTGGATTTACGTACCTTATTTATAATTCTTTCGGCAATGTCGACTTTACTTTTTACGACTACTTCATTCTGTTTTATTTCTTTGAAAAGAGTATTTACCCTTCCACATGCTTGGATGAGGGCACTTTCATTATTTGTTATAGGAGTATTCACTGAATAAATTTCGGTTAAATATTTTATGCTACACATTAAAAGCGGCATTTTTTTCGCTTTTTTATTAGGCGAATACTCATATATAAATAGCCGATAAAGCGCGAATACTTGATTTTTTACTTTTATTTCGCGTATTTTAACTAAGTTAAGCACTATTTCCCAAAATAGCCAAATAAAATCATTATGATATTTTTCATCAACGTTAGCTATTTTACGATAACCTTGCTTAAAACTAGTATTTGTTTTTTTAGAGAACAATTTTTCGTAAGTTGACATCCAAGAAAGCCAGTAAAGCGCATTTTGACTATTATTTATTTTAATTGAAGCAAGAAACTCATTACCCGCAAGTTGTAATTCTTTACTATCTCCATATTTAACATAAGGTTGAATTTGCGATTCATCGCGTGCTGTCATTTTATCGGTCGTTGACATTGATTTAATTATAGGTAGAGATAGCGATTTTGCCTTCCCAGATTGAACTATAATTGTAATTAACTCAATTATAGAATTTCTTACGACTTGGACGTTACGTAAATTTAGTAATACCGGTTTATCCTTTTTGTCTTTTTGATTGAGTATAAAAAAGTTTTTGATGTTAACAAAAAATTCAAATCTAATTAGCAACCGCTCTGCTAACATTGGATTGTTTGTATATATGTTTTTAGTAAAAATATTAAATAAACAGTTAAAAATTTTTTCAATATATCCTGAGCTCAGTAGTTCAATACCCCAGTGACAGGCCTCTTCAAGTCTATTTTCAGTCAAAGCCTTTTTAAAAGCACTTTGGACTTCAGTAACTTTATAGCCTGAAATAGTTTTTACGCGAAAATCAGTATATGGACGTGTATCTTCAACCAAATACTTTTCAGGTACAAGCGATATCATTTAAACACCCTTAAATTAAAGAAAATAAAAAAATAGTGAATCTTAACGCAATTATTGAATCGTATTGTACGTACCATCAATATAAACTACATCCTTAAACCCTAGTTTATCTAATTTATTAGCTGCGTATCTAGCTCTTTGTCCGGTGTTACAGTAAACAAGTGTGGTTGTATTTTTATTTAAATTTTTGACTGTTTCCTTATTTATTTTGTTAACAGGGATATGGATTGAACCCGGGTAGTGTCCTAAATCATATTCGACTTTGGTCCTTATATCTAAAATTTGGGTTATTTGTCCACTTTTAATTAATCTTTTTGCTTGACTAGCTGGTATTAATTTGCTACCAGTTAACGTGTATAGCTTCATGGATAAAACAAATACGGTTAAAGAAAGAATTACTACTAATACAATTAAAAAATTATGGATTTTCTGATTTTTAGCCATTATATATTATAATTAGATTTTTAAATAATTGTACTGAAAAGATAAAGCCACGGAATACAAACACAGAGGATAAAGAACAAGTATATAGAGAGATTCATGTAATAGATAGGCGTCAAATCCTTTGTCATGTATTCACCCTCAAGACTATATCCAAGCTTCTCGTAGTATCCACGAACCCCAGCCCCACTGATAATTGACATCTTGCGAATGCCACTGTTAACTGCCCGAGTCTCAGCCATCTTCACAAGACTGCGACCAATACCGCGATGCTGCGTGTTTGAGTTCATCATTTTTGATAGGTATGTTGGAACAACCTTTCCATACACGTGAAGCTCCCGGATTATGGCAGCGTTTTTGAGCTCGTCGATTGGATTTTCGGTCATGTCTGTGCCGTGATTAATTCTAAGCCGGATATAGCCAATAATGTGGCCGCCAAGCTTGAGCATATTCCTATATTCTTCACTAGGGGAATATCGGTCTTTGGGCAAGGGAAGATATATAGCTGTGATGAAGAATTCGGTTCCCTTTTGGGCCTCGTATTCGTGTTCGTGAAAGTAAACGTGCGCGAGGTCAACTTCCTTATTCTTGATTTCCCGACAGCGAATACACTTACAGAAATCGCCCTCAAGCGCCATCTGCTTCTGAATCTTTTGGCGCATATGGGGGACATCGGCACCACCTACAATATTATCAATTGGAATATCACGGAAAATACGAGCAATCCTGATGAATTCGGGGACGCGCTTCTTACCATACTTAACAACCGTTTCCAGTTCTTCCTGGCTATAAGGAACATACTTGCCATCATAATACCACTTTTCAATTACGGTATCTACATCCTCGATGTCCTTTACAGATGTGGTGGTAATCGAGGTTGGGTAAATCTTCCACTCATCCGCGAGAAGGTCGGGATTACCGGTGATTTCATCGAACATTTTCATATCCTTTTTGGGTGTGGCTCCAGGGAGGTTTGGCATATAGTGGCAGAGAATCTTGAATCCGGTCGTCTTTAGGAGGTACATCGCGCGGATAGTGTCCCTTGTATAGCACAGACGGTTAATCTTCTTTAGGAGGCTGTCATCAGTATGCTGAATTCCAAGCTGGACTCGTGTGACCTTGTAGTAGTTGAATCGCCTAATTTCATCAAGGGTAATCTTATCGGGTCGAGTTTCAACTGTGTTTCCGACTACCTTGAAAAGGGCCGTCTTGTTGATTTCCGCTTCCCTATTAAGTGAAAGCCGATCTCGCTTAACTTCGTCGTACATCACATTACATGCGTAATAAATATCCCGCATAAACTCCTCAGCATAATCGTGCTTGTAGCTTGAAAATGTTCCACCAAGAATAATAATTTCCCCCTTGTCGGCGGGTTGTCCTGTAGCGGCATACGAAGAAATTCTAGTCCAAATTTGCTCGGCACAGTC
>MDTG01260887.1_pt1 | contig 11412 bp, 13 predicted proteins | sample 811421 | NCBI WGS metagenome assembly MDTG01 (sample SAMN05326645, study PRJNA326480) | marine metagenome | isolation source: seawater | place: Pacific Ocean: South East | collected 2011
CACATCACCAATGGCTTTAGAATCACTAGCATGCGCAATAACCCGACCCGCAAATACATTTTTGTCATGCCGCATAATCAAGCCCGAGGCATGAAGATGCGTCAAATATTTTGACTCCGAAATTGATGAAATTGCGTAAGCTTGATCCTCTGCTCTGTTTATAAAGCTTGGCGTAAATGGTCTCCATTTATATAGTGCCTCGATAGTAATTCCTGTAGTTCCTCCCGTTACGTGAACCCTTTGCGAGTTTCCAGATTGATTCAGGATCTCTGCTTCCGTTGAAATTGCCTGCGGCCATTGTGAGCAAAATATTTTCTTCGAAGTAAATTGGCTGAAAATATCACCGTTTATCGGTCGCTGAATGTCGGAGGTCAAATCCTCGCGATGCCAATCGACCTCATTTATAAGCCCACCTGATATCAATCCAAGATCAACATCTCTTCCCTTCCAATCCACAGCTGTTCCTCCCCAATTTTTGTTGGAGAGAAGCTGCAAAGCAGTTTTTCTGAACTTTTGAATTAGAAAATTCTGATCAAAAACTTGATCCAGATCAATCTTGAATGTGTAGCGAGCAGCAGGACGAAAAATACGATTCCAAATTACAAGTATCGCTTTGAGAAAATTATAATGTCTTCCATAAGCACCGTTCACGCCAAAAACTTCCTGCAAGTGCCGATTGTCGGGGCTGAGTTTTTTAATCAAAATGCGAGTCAAATTTTCGTCAAATAGAAATATGTTCAAATGCTGTAAATTCAATTTTGTGCAGATAATGTGCTCGACATATTGACGTGCCAACACCTCCATGCCTTTGTGGGTGACCGATAGAGATAACACCAGATCAACTTTTGGTTTACTTCCCAGAGACCCTCTAGTGTGCTCAAAAGCAATAGCCGCGTCTAAATTCCTGAGACCATAAATAATTTCATTTTCCTCATCCGTTGCATCGATAGGAATGGGATGATCGTACCAATGATCCTGCTGCCGATCAAAAAACTCAAGGCTTGCCTTTCTAAATTGCCCGGGCACTTCAATTGACTCTGGATCAATCGGTGGAGAAACCAAAATATTACTGGTTAATAACAACTCAGTAGCCGGATCTCTCAAACTTTTTTGTGCTGGACAAATGTTGCGCAACAGCCTCCTTCGCCGTATTTCTCCAAACATCGTTTCAGGATCACTTGAGGCAGAGCAAGCATTGACGCAAAATTCATCCCAAATGTTTTCCTTAATTGCGAGATTTTGCCAAGTTAGGGGATTACAAGCCTCCAACCGACGCAAAAAATCCACAACGTGATGATGTTGGTTTTCACTCAGGATTGCCTGTGCTTGTTTGCGAAGCCGGTGCGAAGCGATGCCATTAATAATCCATGCCCTACAAAGTTTTGAACCAATGTCAGGCGCCTCATCAAGATCAACCAAACTATCAATAGATAAACGTGATTTCAAAATCTCACTGGCCTTAAATTTTTGTTCTACGCACTGTACCCCAACGTTACAAATATTACAGGGTCAAGATTGCTGTCTAAATATATTATTATCGTTGTTGTAAAGTGGTGCTAATAAAAATAACTATAACCCGATCTTGTTTCAGGATTAGCACAGAATTTATTGGAATCCCCACCGAAGTTAGATGTCGGAACCTAAAACCCTCTCGATGGCGCCACAATATTTTGTTACGAGTCAACGCCGACGACACCGTTTGTGAAGTGTAAAATTCATCCAAACAATCACGATAGGTTTTGTTGTCGCAATCAGCCAATTTGAAAGTAACTTGGTCCATTTAACTATAGTCGAGTGATCGAGATACCGAAGAGATCATCTCCACTGCGCCAGGAGCATTCCTGTCTGAACTTACAATCCACCAAACCATTGCCCAGACAAGATCAAGTTCTGTTTCCCGCCGCAAATAATAGAAATTCCCAATTTCTAGAAGTGCTACAGCATGCCCTAAAAAAGCTGCCTCCTTCAGCAAATGTAACCGACGCTTTTTACTGTCAGCAAGGTACGGGTGTGTCTCTATTAGCTTCGATATCGCGAAATTTGACAACATATGGCGCTGTTAAGCTGCAAGATAAAACCATGAGAGAGCGACTTGGGGATTTTTTTCAACACCTAAGCCATCACGGTAAAGAATGCCCATATTATATTGCGCTACGCTGTCTCCACAGTTTGCAAATAAACTCAGGTGGAATCTAGCCGTCTTATAGTCACCAGTCTCAAGTGCTTCAAATGCTTTTGCATAATCATCCACTCCAAGCGTGAAGCCTGAAAAAGATAAAATAAAATAGCTATTACGACACATTTCGGTTTCGTCATTGGTAAGTCGCTTACGATTTTAATGCTCAGCGAAATGCAAAAGCTCAACTGTCAATTCGATTTCCAGCCGATATGAATTCTTGATCGAGATCCGGTAACGGCTTACCCTCAAAAGCCGCCTCAAATGCTTGTAGTCGCTTAAACACCGAGATTAAATCTATGATGGTAGACCAAGATCTGACTAGATATTGGAATGAGCTTGTTACCTCGCTGAACGCCCTTATTATTTGGTTCATTAAACCAAGAGTGATCGATCCCGCCGCAATAGTGGGTACCAACAGGACATAAGCAAATAGATTGTTAAGCTGGAAGTAAAAGTTTCGGAAAAGGTTGAAGTATGTGTAGTGCAAGTAAATTCGGAAATAATTTTTGCGAACATTTGCGAAAAGTTCCTGCAAGGCAATCGGTTCAGCTCTATTTTCATCATCTTCACCCAATACAAGCTCTTTTCTAAATGCCGCCTCAACTCTTTGATTCTTAAATTCTAAGCCAGGAAGCTTAATTCCAGCAACAATCAAGAGTACTGTTCCAAAAATGGACCAAAATATAGCAGCAAAAAATAGTGGGTGCGCAATCTCTCCAACCAAAGGTAACGTTTTCACATTCTCAGAAAGTTGAATTAAAACTGGTAAAAAGGCTATTAATGTCATTGCAGCGTCCACTATTGAGACCCCAAGCGTTTTCATAATTGAGGCGAAACGCATTGTATCCTCTTGAATTCGCTGAGATGCTCCCTCAATGTGGCGCAATAATTTCCAGCGTTCAGTATAATAATCGTTCATTGCGGTGCGCCAGCGAAAAATGTAATGACTGACAAAAAAACTGGTTAGTACAGAGAATAAGACATACGTCATAGCAAGTATCAAAAAGCTGAACATATATCCGTACAGGTCACTCGAAGAGGTTGTGGATTCATTTGAAAGGGCGTTTTGTATCGCATCATAGAATGGCCGGTACCAATTGTTGACTGCGACAGCAACCTGTACTTGGAAATAAGTAAAAAAAAGTATGAGGGCGGAACCTAGTATTGACCATAACTGCCACTTATGTGGAGAGTAGGTAGTCCAAAAGCCGTAAAATATCAGGGTAAATATTGAGAAATAAAAGTAAAACCATATAAACTCATGGGTTGCAAAATGTCCTAAGCCGATAACTGGATCTGCATCTTTATCTGGAAAATTCAGTCCAAAAGCAGTGCCCAACTCTTTCCCACCCAAATACCACAAAAAAATCGCGGCTAGTGACCAAGCCACAGCGCTAGCAAAGAATTGTTTTGGCATTGGAAAAAAGCTTTGGAGCATAAATCAACTTTCCTAGTATTATATACACTACGATTGGCGATCAAGCGCTTGGAACACTTCCCCAAATAAACCCGACCCTGCAACGCTTTAAGCATCACCAGAGTCACGGTACTGTTCAGCTATCGGCACAATTTACAAATATTCACATTCTATCGTCGTGTATACCGGAATATCGTTCCAGAGCATCTCAACGAACGTAACAACACGATCCACCCTACACATGCTTGACACACGTATTAAACAATATCGATGTGATTTAAAAAAAGAATCAGCTAAGTTTTCGATTAAGAGGCCGTCAACAGGCAGAGGTCAGGTTCTCAAACCCACCCAAGTCGCCAAGCTTTTTGCAAAATATCGAATGATAATTTGCAAAATCAAAAAGCCAGACAGGCATCCGACTCAAAATAGTCTTGGTTTGCATCATCGACGTTGTCGACACCCACCAAACAATTATGCTCAAGCGGCCTTTGACCCACGTTTTTCGAGATAAATCGCAAGCCGACGTTTGTATTCATTTTGGTTGAGTTTGTGCCAACCAAGACATTTTCCGTTTGGTGATCTGCCGCAATCGCAATCATACTTATTTGCAACGCGGGTATTTGGTGAGTAAGCAATTGGTCGTTTCACAAAAACTATCCTTAATAAGTCAGACTTAGTTAAAAACCAAAATCAATCTATGCTTGATCGTCCAGCAGGCTTCCTTTAAATAAGCCATATGATGGTTTATTTACCTGATTTCTATTAATACGGGTCTAAACACTCCTAAACCTTTTCGCGGTAAAAAAGGACGATAACGAAGCGAGGCATAATCTCTTCCGCGTTGTTTACCGCAGTTTCGAGGAGTACCGCGCAATCTTCAATGATAGAGACGCCTCCAGCACCGCTCTCAACTCCGCTGCTTCTGCCCAATCTAAGGATAAGAAGCACTTCATTCGATGTTGTCATTATGACAGCATGATAGAGTCGTAAACCACGCTGCTCAAATCACAAATGTTCATTTTGAACAAGTGCAGTGCAAAAAATGCACCATCGGTCTATTCCAAGGTAGCTCTATCACTCATATGTGTCGATAATTGCGTAATCTGTTCTCAAAATCAATGTTGATCCGAGGCCACTAACAGCTACAACTAAAAAGCTCAAAAAATTAAATTCGTTCTTTAATTTCTCATAGTGAGCGAACTATTTTTTAAATCTGTCCATTTAGAAATTGATATTTGAGGGTTAGGTCACTCAAAAACAAACCCTTGAAAGTTGTGGCAGTCAGTAAAGTGCCAGATTTGCAAACCCCCCTGTTTGTCATGCACGCGTGAGTCGCACGTGATCTCACTGCCGTTCCAGCAGGCATTAAGTTGTCTTGTATGCAGTTTGCAATTTGCGCTGTCATAGTTTCTTGCGTTTGAAGCCTTCTGGCAAAACACTCCACAACTCTGACTATTTTTGAGATGCCAACAATACGCTCGGACGGCACATAGGCAACATCCACAAAACCATTGATTGGTGCCAAGTGATGCTCGCAGTGAGAAACAAAAGAGATATCCCTCAAAACGACAGGCTCATAGTATTTTTCTGGATTTTCAAATGTTTTCTGAAGAATGATCGCTGGGTCAGATGAATAACCGGCACAATATTCTGACCATGCACGGACCACTCTATTTGGAGTTTCCAGCAAGCCATCTCTTGACGGATCTTCACCCATATACTCAAGCAACACTCTGACGGCCGCCTCGGCCTCTGATTTGGTACGTCTGGGCTGTTGCTCTTTGTTCACGCTATTACCGAGATCCATTGTTTACTCCCAAGTTTCAAAAATAAGTTCAGAATTGTGTCGCGCGGAACGGGAAGAAATTCTTTTTCTGTCGGCCAAAATAATGGATAGGTCGACTTTTCGATCGCTTTTGAAGCTCTTGCCTATTTGGGTTAAGTAAATTCTGTCAACAAAGCTCGCGGTCGCGTGATACCATTTGACGCCACCAACAATTATTTTTGTTTGAAATTCGTGTCGCTCCTCAATGTCAGAAAAAATTTCTTCCACCGAAAGTTTTTTCCAATTGTACACAAAACTGCAGTGTCTAGGCTTTTGTGCGTTCGTTGAAATTAGACAGCAGGGCCTATTTGGCGAGAAATGAGCGATCGCGCCTCTTGTACCAATTCTCAAAGCCAGTTCGGTCTGGCCCTCGTAAAACTCTCTGTCCTCACGGTACTGGCCCTCCCAAGGAAGTCCACCATTCAAGCCAATTTCACCGTTTTGACCACAAGCTAATATCGAGCAAAACATATACTTACCTTTGTGCTATTTCACCGCACTTGGTGCTAGTGCATCAATCCAAATTCGGTCTAATTTTTCCAACTCATGGCGGCAGAAAAAATTTTCTTTGAGCCAGTAACGACCATCCTCAACGAAGTAATTGAGGTTTTTCTCATATTTTAGAGCTTGAGCCACTTTTTCCTTAGAGATTATAAATGCAGGTCGGTAATCTAACAATGCGTCAAAACTCGTCTGCGGTACGTGCAAGTTGGTCTCACCAGCAGATAAACTCACTATGTCACAGCCCTGCATTTTTGCGAGAATAAGCATCCTGTGTGAGCAAGCCTTCAGCGAAGTAAGGGTAATATCATCGCGAAGAGGGTCTGGTTGTCCCTTTCCATAAAAGTGGGTTGAGCCAAGCTTACTATAGTGCATATTGCAACCCAAAAAACACAATTTAGTCGGAAGATGGCTAGCAAGTGACCAATACCCGGCTGTGAATGCCATAGTGGCACCTGCATATATAAAACCACCAAATAGATTTTGCGCGGGAACAAATTGATTTTCAGTCACAAATTTCTGGTGATCAAGAAGCCGGACAGGCTTATTCTCATCTGAAAAATCATATGGAAAAATCAGCTCATCCCAACGGACCGCAACCCGCCAAGCATTGTTGATTGCAATCACTTGATCAAAAACTTTCATATCCCAATCTCGGGCCTGAATAGCGTCTGGCGCTGACCCAATAACTAGAACGTTCATAATATCCTCCAAATCAATCTTGACCTCAGGATTGATTTCAATAACATCGGACTAATTGCCGCATACCTAACGGACCACAAAAAATGAAAGAGGTTTGCTTTGGAAAAAGAAATGGAAAAATTGATATGCGAAGCTTGTTCTGAGGACGCTCAAAAAGCTAATGAAGAACAAATCAGTGCGTTTATGGGATCTCACCCAGAATGGATGATTAAAACCGAGTCAGATGCAACTTTCTTGACCCGAACCTTCAATTTTGCCGATTTTGCTGAGGCCGCAGATTTTGCGGCTCTAGTTGGAAGCGTTGCGGAGAAGTATAATCATCATCCTCGGATCACTATAGAATTCGGAAAAACGAGGGTCGATTGGTGGTCACACAAGATAGGTAATATTCATGCGTTAGACCTTAAATTGGCGGACAACACAGATCTATTGACTCAAAGCTGATTTCTCAAGAAAAACACGAGACCCTGAATTTGAATGACTATAAGCAGCGACCCATTTGTTTAAAACCCAAGTACAAAGAGCTTCTCATAAAGTGACCAAGAATAAACTCAATGCACAAAATGTTAATTATAGTTTTTTGACTTAAATACATTCACGTTCTCGATTATTAAGAAGACGCGATCAGCTTTTTTTGGGTTTTTGTATTGATGTAAAAGTAGGGTTCAGCACCTAATTAAGGTTGCATTGTAAAAAGATCATCCCAAGCAGCAATCAGCACCGTTAAATTCAAAATTGCCACAATGGCTGGAGCAATATACCCCTCAGCAGATGTCTTTACGCCAACGACGGAGCCCCATTGACTATGAATAGTTTGGTAGCAAACCCCTGCGCCAATACATGCCTGAACAAAACCATAGACAAACAACAACCAAGCTCCGTTTATGGAGGTCATTAAGGCAATCACCAGAGTGATTGCAAAGCCAGCTGCGAAAGTGCCAACAAGTCTTGTCATAATTGCGCTACCCTGACCAAAGCCATATTTCTCAATGTATTTCCGAGTTTGGAAAATGCATTGAAAAGCATAAAACAAGTTACCAACTATTATTAAGACTATTAGTGAATAAACAAACATCGTAAGGAAACTCCTCAAACGTCGTAAATCTTTGCTACTACAACAATGTCAAGACGCTCTTGGAATTGCCCAGGGTGACAAACAATTTACTGATATCTATTCCAGTAGTAATTTTTACATTTGGATATTGATCCAAAACTGCTCCCCAGCCTGTCCGCAAATATCCCAATCACCGTCATGCAAGTCATGATTAATGATATCATCGGCTAGAATCAACCTTAGCTTGTTATGAGTCTAGTGGGGAATTCATCGGAAAGGACTTTTAACAACGAAGGTCAAAGAGTCGAATTTCCCCAAGTGTGCCACTTCCTTTTTGTTATTTCTAAGTGCCAAAGCAGCGAATATTAGCTAAGTTTTGCTATGCTAATGCAGAAGGCTTGGGCCTTGATTGTCTTGAATAATACAATACAATACTTTGAACGTAGGCGTAGTCTTCTGACTCTCGTTGGTCTAACTCCAGGACAAAGTCTCCATCGAACATGATTTATTTTATTGGCGATACATGATCCGAAACCATTCCCTCCTACTGAAAAACCGTCAGATCACACTTACTGAATTTGGTTACATCACAGCTCTGGATGAGCTTGATGACACTCTGGAGATTTCAAATCAAGACGGCAAAAAACTTACAATGCGAAAGTTGTACCACAGGTGGCCGCATACACTCCAAAAATTGAGGAAATCTCTCTCTCTTGAAATTCGAATAGTCACACGCTGTAGCACAAATTTAAATGAAGACAGATTTTTCAATGAAGTTTATATCGACCCAAATGGGGCACCTCTACTGGCGTTCCCAATTGACGGTGAGAACGCACCCGACACAGTCGAACAACTGGTTATGGAACGAATTTGGAAACAAGAGGTTTGGGCGGAAGATATCAGCAACCGAAAAGACCTAGCGGTTGAGCGTGACCGATTTCAGAGCGCACTTGAGCGTCAGTCAGATCGTGACAAATTTCTGACAGAGAGAACAACTGAATTTCTCAATAAGCGTTATTTTGAGTTTTCAATTAAACGACTTCAACATTTATACATTGACGAGCACACCAGGAGACGCGCTGCAATACGACTAGGTATAAATCTAGCTGGGCATTCAAGTTTAAAAGTGCATCTTGAGGGCCATCTTCGCAACACTAACTTCATTCACGTGACTTTACCAGAGTTTGGTGGCGTTGATGGTGTGATCGGACTGCATCGTAAAGAAGATGGAAACCAATGGATATCCACCATAAACAATGGTGACAATAAATGGTGGAGCCATGAAAGCAAAATTGCATTTAAAAAGGACATCGACAAACCGATTAATTATTATTTAGAAATATTTGGCCGAATACTTAACGATCGGTATGGCCTAAATAAAACAACAAAACCAGAGACTAATTTCCAGCAAACCATTATAAAGTTTCCCAAAAAACCTCGATAATGAGCGTGAGAGCAATGTGGCCGTTTCGACAATCCAATTACCTTAGAATACGCAAATGTTCTTGTTTTTAAATTGTGTTTGCTTGAGTAGCCCCAAGGATGGATTAGAACAGCTGTGCTGATATATCAGTCCGCTTGTGGGTGACGTAATTGTCTGAAATCACCAATCGAACCTTGCCAACAAATGAGCTAGAAGTTGTTTGAATGTCTCCACGAAAGCGGAGGTCACGGGTTCCAGTGGTTTGGAGTGCACCATTTCCCAGTTTCAAAGTTCGTAGACCGTGCAACATATTTACATTAAAAATGTCCTAACCAGCTGTGGATTTTTGTTCTTTCGGATTTGATAGTTGATCATATGTAGTGATCTACTAAATCATTGATATTAATGAATTAAGTTGCAAATTTTCACTTCGATAAAGTATCGGATATTTCTTATCCGGCACCATTCTTATCGGACAAAAATCTCCTAGCCAATGATCAAACAACTGTTTCCGAAAGATTAACGAACAAAAATAGGATTTTGATGTACTATGACTTACGTAAAATTAGCATTCTATATTTTGTACCGAGCAGAAACAGAATACAGAATACGAACCGGATCTTCTATTAAAGACCTATGGCGGTTGATTTACTGAAACAAAATTAGGTTGCATTATGAATAATCCTTTTGCGGGTGAAACAATTAAACCGGATCCAATCGATGGACTCTACGATGACGCTGAGCGGAGTCTCGCAAATCGCAATTCCGGCACATTGCTCGAGACCTTATCTCTTGATATTACACCGATTGGGGCACATTACCTTTTAACACATTTTGATACTCCGATTATAAAACGTGAAAATCACGTTTTGCGATTTGCTGGTGACTTTGAAAACCCATTTGAAATTGGTATAGAAGAGTTGCGTAGCCTGCCAAAGGTCACGCTGCCTGTAACACTAGAATGTGCTGGAAATGGGCGAGTCGGAATGTCACCAAGACGATATTCGATGCCATGGGAATATGAGGCGGTCGGCACATCTGAATGGACAGGAACTCCTCTTTGGCCTTTGATTATCAGGGCCAAAGCAAAGAGGTCCGTAGTTGAATTTTCATTCACTGGAGCCGATTTCGGCTATGATAGGGGCATTGGACATTTTTATGGCCGTAGTTTGACTGTTGAGCAAGCGAGAGACTTGGATGTTATTCTGGTTTATGAGATGAATGGGCAGCTTTTATTGCCGCAGCACGGATCTCCACTCAGACTCATTGTGCCCGGATGGTATGGAATGGCTTCTGTAAAGTGGCTAACGGATATAAGAGCGCTTTCTGAGCCCTATAACGGGTTTCAACAAGTTCAAACTTACAGATATAGAAAAAGTGCCGCCGATGTTGGGCGTCCTATTACTGAAATTCTAGTAAAATCACTGATGGTACCTCCTGGTGTTCCAGATTTTGTTTCTCGTGAAAGGTGCTTAAAGCCAGGCACAGTCAGAATAGAGGGACGAGCCTGGTCTGGTGCAGGAAAAAGTATCTCTGAGGTTAAATTTGGCATTAATGGTAAATGGGAGAAAGCGAAAATTCTTGGTAAAGTTGGGGAGTATGCTTGGACAAAATGGGTTTTTGATTGGAACGCGGAACCTGGGCGATATATACTACAGTGCTGGGCGAAAGATGAGCTTGGTTGCGAGCAGCCCACAGAACCCAAATGGAATTTAGGAGGTTTTGAAAACAACGCTCCTCAAGCGGTAAAGGTTTTTGTTCAAAAAAACTAAAATAAAACAGCACCAAAGTCCTAGTAAAATTTCTGTTGCAAGAATAAATAATCTACGGGCGAAAATTGATCTTTAACAACCTAAATGTCAACCACGCTGATCAATAGAACGACACTACTGAAAGGCCGACTACCGCCAACAGACAGCCCGACATGACCAAATTTATTATTTTGTGGGTTTGAGCAGGCAGGTCCAGCTGATTCACCTTCACCCCCGCATACAGCCAAATTATATGAATCGGGATCCACAGTGCATTATTGATTAGCAGCTTCAATCCGATTTAAATGAAAAAATTTTGTGGGTAAAAGGCAAAGCCGCTTAACAGCATTGTATAAACCGCATAGGACTTAAGATTAATCAATTGTAACAACATGCCATTGATAAAACCTGGTGCCGCAGCAAGGATAAACGCAATTTTTGTTCCAGCGAAGGCAATTTTTAGGGCGAGACAGCCTAGATAGGCAGACGAAGTCAGCAACAAAATAAACCGCACCACGGCATCAGAAATGATTAGCGCTGCCAAGCCGGATATTGCTGCG
>MDTG01103753.1_pt1 | contig 11411 bp, 8 predicted proteins | sample 811421 | NCBI WGS metagenome assembly MDTG01 (sample SAMN05326645, study PRJNA326480) | marine metagenome | isolation source: seawater | place: Pacific Ocean: South East | collected 2011
TGTTTGTCGCTTGCCGCTTCGCCAAACTACTGAAAGTTCATCGATCTTAATATGCTCATCTAATCCAAATGACAAAGTCGGTTCGTTAGATGACAACCAACCTTTAACTGGATTAAGCTCTTTAATTTGCTTTGAACTACCTGTGATTAATTCTACGGTTGCTCCAATTCCGTGAGTGTTTTTATTGTTACCAATTAAGGTCACTGTCACCCTGTTTTTATTTGAATTGTTGCGGTAAATTAGGGGAGGGGAGTCTACATTATTTACAATTAGATCAAGATCACCGTCTCCATCAAAGTCAGCAGTTGATGCGCCAAGGGAAACTCCGTCATTATCTAGCCCCCACTTTTCTCCAGAAGGGGTGAATTTCAGCCCTCCAATATTCTTAAAGGCCAGATTCTGTTCCTTCCTCATTTCTTGGTTAGACCAGAACTTCCTCCATTCTGGACTGCCGCCTTTGAATTTCTTATCAGCCATTATTGAAAGATCAGAATTCATGCTGTCCCTAATAACTCCATTAGTTACAAATAGATCTATTTTACCATCACAATCAAAGTCCTCTAATCTAGGACTCCAAGACCAATCGGTGCTTGCTACCCCTGCGAGATAAGCAGCTTCAAGAACTTTTTCATTACCAGTATTTACATATAATGAGTTTCTCATGTACTGACGAGGTTGAGCAAATTCAAGAAACCATCCCATGTCGTTCATATTACCCATCATAACCTTTTCTCTGTAGTGACTTGTAGCGGCCATGTCTGTAGCAAATAGATCGATCAAACCATCGTTATTGATATCTGCTGAATCAGAACCCATCGAAAACCATGGAGTATGAGGAATTGTAGATAAAATCACATCTGTGAAAATGCCTTTACCATTGTTTTTGTAAAGAATGTCTGGGCCTGTGAAGTCGTTAGATACGTAAAGATCTGGATCTCCATCAGAATCAAAATCCCACCAAGTTGCACTTAATGTGAAATAGTTGCCTTTGATTCCACAAGTTTTAGTTCTATCTACAAATTTACCATTTTCATTAATGAACATTCTATCAGCTTGACCTGCTTCAGTTTTATGTATTTTTTTTCCTGGTAAATATATTAACTCCCAATACTCGGCTAAAGAATCAGGAATGATTGGTTTTTCCGATCCGTCATTTTGTTTAACAAAATTTACCCCAAACTTTATATCTCGTGTGGGTAGTTTAGTTGTCGTTGCTAAATAAGCATCAAGATCGCCATCTCCGTCGACATCAGCAAAATTCATATTCATGCTTGCTCCAAGATGATCGAGTCCTAGCTCGTTAGATTTATCTGAAAAAGTTCCATTACCATTGTTAATGTAAACTTTATTAGGGGTCATATAGCCACAGGCATAAATGTCTAAATCATTATCACCATCGATATCAACGAACCCGGCCCCTGTTCCCCATACGTTTTCATCATTGAGGTTTGCCGTTGAAGTGACGTCAATAAATTTGAAGTTTCCAAGATTTTTGTAGAGTTTGTTTCCACCATGTGGTCGAGTTATGTAAATATCAGGAAGCATGTCTCCATCATAATCACCTGTAGCAATGCCTCCCATAGGAGTTGCAAAAATGTACTCTTTAGCTCTTGAGTAAAAGTCACCTAAACTGAAATCAAAATTTATCCCAGATTCAATTGCATTGATAAATTCAAATTGTGTAATTTGATCATCAAAATTAAGTTCAGATAAGGGAAGGAATGTTATATCTGAGTCAAAGGAACTCCTTAGTGAAGCTGCCTGATGATCTTCATTTTTACAGCCTATTAAAATGATTAAAGTAAATGAAGCTAATGTAATAAAAGTTAAACAAAAGAAGTGAGGTATCTTTCGTTTATTTGGCACGTTTTAAATAGAGTGAGAATTTAAATATATAAAATCCTACCACATTGGTCACAAGTGGTCACAACTTTTTCTGCTCTTACGGCTAACGCGGTTGAGGGAGTTACTTTCATATGGCAACCAGAACATATATCGTTAATTAATTCTGAAACAGCATCGCTCTTTTTGCTTTTAAATATTCGGTTATATCTATCTAAAAGATCAGGTTCTACACTTGAACTTATTTTTTTTCGGTCAATTGATAGATCTTCAATCTTTTGACTGAAGTGTTTTTTTCTCTCTGCGATAACTAATAACTCTGAATCTACAATTTTTTGATCTTTTGCAAGGTTATCTTTGTTATGTTGCAAGGTTTCACTCAGGCTTTCTCCTTTCTCCATCAACTCAAGTTGAGAGTCCTCGAGCTTAACAATTTCACTTTGATAATTGTTAATTGAATGTTCCATGACGGCGAACTCATCGTTTTTTTTAGTCTCCATCTGTTGGACCTTAAGTTTTGTAATACTGTCCTTTCTTGTGTCTATATCTAGTTCGATGTTTTTTATGGCAATTTCATTTTCCATAAAAGCCTTTTCAGAAATTTCTACGGATGTTGTTGCTGCTTTAAGTCGTTCCTTAGCTTGAAGTTCCTCAAGAGGGAGTCTTTCAATGTCAGAATTGAGTTCCTTTAACTTTTGGTCCCTATCTTGGATGATCAGGAGCTGTTCGATTTCTGGTATCATGAGTTATTAATATTCCTCAACAGGGCTTCTTTTCCCGTCTTCTATACTGGATTCTTTTGCAAGTTCTTCCCCAAGAGTTTCAACTCTTAGCTTCCATATCATTTCATTGATCTCTTTTACAGTATCTAAACAAAAGTCCATTGGTGCGGTTAGTTTTTCTTTTGTTCTTTGAACACGCTGTAGTGAGTCAATAACATCAATCTCTGGCATTTGCTGTAATACGTTCGATGCTTCTAATGCCATTTCAGATCTGTGGCAGATCATAATTAAATCGTTTCCAGCCAATATCGCTTTGCGAACTGTTTCTTCAAACCCAAATTCATTTATGATTGCACCCATATCTAGGTCATCTGTCATGACTAGGCCATTATCAAAACCTAATTGATTCCTGAGAGTGTTTGTTACAACGTTTTTTGAAAGTGATGCCGGTATGGGCTTAGTCGTGATATTTTCTTCAAAAAATGGGTAATGGGAATGACAAATCATTACACTGTCAAGGTCTGGTAACAATGACATGAATGGCGCACACTCCTCACTCTCCCATTGTTCTCTACTTCTATTAATTGTTGGCAATGATTCGTGTGCATCACAATCTGCATATGTATAACCAGGAAAATGTTTTCCACAGGATAAAATTCCTTCCCTTTTCATCGAACGATTAAATGTTGCTGCATTACGAATCACCTGATTCGGATTACTTCCATAGCATCTACCTCTAAGAGAGTTGGTGTTATCATTTAGGCTTGTTATGTCTAGGACCGGACACAAATTTAGATTGAAACCATATTGTCGCAATATCAATCCAGTGAGTTTACCATGGTTGGCTATAAGTTTGAGATCATTTGTTGAAGTGAGCGCCATAGCGCTAGGAGGTTCGTTACCAATAAGTCTTAGTCTTGAAACTCTTCCGCCCTCCTGATCTATAGTAATGATTGGTTCCTCATCACTAAGATCCCGTATATCTTCAATTAATTGTCTAAGTTGTATTGGAGATTCGATATTACGCCCAAAAAGAATTATTCCGCCTGGCTGAACAAGTTTAATTATAGCTGCAGTTTCACTGTCAACTTTTGTACCAGTTATGCCCATTAGTATTAGTTGACCAACTTTTTTTGTATTCATAAAATTACATGTAGAGTATTGTTATTTTTTTCCAAAAATGAAACTATCTATTTTGTCATTAATATGTTCTCTACAGTATTTCACTCTGATATTGGATGCTAGTATAAAGAATTCCAATGTCAGTTTTGGAATTGATCAACTTGAAGATGATAAATTTGCTATTCTAAGGGGAAAGAGAGTAGGATTAATCACTAATCAAACTGGTGTTAATTCTTCAGGCGTGAAGACTAGGAGCGTTTTATTTAATTCAGAAAAGGTTAATTTAGTTGCCTTATATACTCCCGAGCATGGTTTAGATGGAGATGAGATTGCTGGCAAATGGGTTCCATCAAGAATGGATAAGTTAACAGGATTAAAAGCCTATTCTCTATATGGTGCCTCAAGAAAGCCAAATTTAAATATGCTCAAGGGTATAGATGTTTTGGTTTTTGATATACAGGACGTAGGAGCGAGATGTTATACATATGTTAGTACAATGGCATTGTGTATGGAAGCTGCTGGAGAGAATGCTATTGAATTCATTGTTCTTGATCGACCTAATCCAGTAGGGGGATGGATTGTTGAAGGTCCTCCTATGAAAGAGGAATGGATGTCATTCGTTGGAATGTTTCCTGTTCCGTTCAGGCATGGTATGACTGTTGGTGAGATTGCTAAAATGGCTGTTGGTGAGAAATGGTTAAAGACATCTCCAAAATTGAAAGTGATACGAATGGAAGGTTGGAATAGAAAGATGAGTTGGATGGATACGGGGCTAAATTGGATTCAAACATCCCCGAACATTCCAAGGGCTGAGTCATGCTATTACTATTTACTTAGTTGTATTCCTCAACATGTACCTGGACTATTCGCAGGAACTGGAACAAGTAAGCCGTTTCAATCAATAGGAAAAAATAATTTTAATGGAGAAAGGTTACTTAAGAATTTAAATTCTATAAAAATGTCAGGGTTGGAATTTAACGGATACAGCGATAGTGGTAAGAATTCTGAAGGGGGAGTAAAATTGAAAATAACTAACTTTAAAAATGATAAATTAGTGTCTTCAGGTATTAGAATTCTTAAGATTATTTTCGATCATATTACACATAATGAACAAGACATATTTCCATCTGATAAAAAGTCTTCAATGAATCTTCTATATAAAGTCTACGGTTCTGATGAAATCGGGAAAAAACAATTTATAAAATCGTCAATTGATGATATTTTAAAAAGTTGGAAACCTCATATTGAATCTTTCAAAAGTAATAGAGAGAAATATTTGTTATACCGGTAAAATATCATGCCTTAGATACCATATCATTCTCTATGACCGATAATTCTAAAAGATTTTTTTCAAACCTTTTATTGATGATCTTTCATAGCTGGAGAAAGTAGTAGTTGTTACTAATATGGTTAAAAATGATTTATTAGATGGTAAAGAGCTGGCATTAGCTGTGGCAAGGAACGCGCACGAGAATAAAGCCAATAAGATAAAGGTTCTTGACCTCAATGGGATTTCTTCAATAGCTGATTATTTCGTAATTTGCTCGGCAACATCAATGCCCCAGCTTAAAGCGCTACGACGTGACATTGATAAAGATATACAAAACAAACATTCAGTCAGTCCGCGAGCAATAGAAGGGTCGCCGGAGAGCTTATGGCTTGTTTTAGATTATGTAGATGTAGTCGTTCATGTTTTTCATAATGATTTAAGGAGTACATACTCTCTAGAAGACTTATGGTCTGATGCTAAGGACTTAACCTTTGAGCTTTCGATTGATGAATGATTGTAAGATATGAGGGTTGAAGTAATTAATACTGGATCCGAGCTATTGTTAGGCCAGGTAATAAATACCAATGTTTCTCACTTGGGTCAGAAGCTTCTCTCTCTTGGATTAAAAATTGAAAGACAAACTGCCGTTCCAGATGGAGGAATCATTAAGACAATTTTGGCGGAGGCAATTAAGCGCTCTGATATTATCATAATAACGGGCGGCTTGGGTCCAACTCCTGATGATATATCGAAAGAGATGACGGCTGAATTACTTGCTCTTGAATTAGAAAAAGACGTGCAGATTCTTGAAAAAATTAAGAAGCGAATTGAATCTAACGGTTCAAAGATGAGAAACATCAATTCCAAACAAGCGATGATTCCAAATGGAGCTGTCGCATTGACCAATAATAATGGAACAGCACCAGGTATATATTTAAAACAATCTATTAGTGGTAGGAAATTTCATGTCTTTTTGTTGCCTGGACCTCCTCGAGAATTGAATGAAATGTTTGCAAATAGTGTTGAGCCAATTTTGAAAAAAATTATCAATCACAATGATGGCTCTTTAATAGAATGTAAAAATCTATTTTTTTCTGGTTTAGGTGAATCAGAATTAGCATCAAGAATAGATGATGTTTTAGATTTAAATGATCCTCAAGTCGAGTATGGATATTGTATTAAACCCGGTGGTATAATATTTAGATGTATTGGTGAAAATTCAGCTGTTCTCGATGCTGAAAAACGAGTCACAGAATCTCTTAAAGATTATTATTTGGGAGATGGAATAAACTCAATTCAAGAGTTTATTGTAACGACTTTGTTATTAAGGAGAGAGACAGTATCTGTGGCAGAATCCTGTACAGGAGGTCTTATTTCAAGCTTAATAACTGATGTTCCCGGGGCTTCAGGTGTTTTTAATATTGGTCATATTACCTACTCTAATGCCTTTAAGAACAGGGTCCTTGATGTCCCAAACAGTCTTTTACAAGCTCACGGAGCAGTGAGTAGAGAAGTCGTAATATCAATGGCAGAAGGTTCCCTTATGAAATCTCATTCTAATCATGCGATAGCAGTAACTGGTATCGCTGGTCCCAGTGGAGGTTGTCCAAATAAGCCTGTTGGTACAGTTTTTATTGGATTGGCTTCCAAGGGCGAAGAGACTTTGGTGCTAAAAAAGATTTTTGAAACTGATAGAATTAGCTTTAAGGAAAAAGTTTCAATGTGTGCTTTGTCTTTATTAAGACAGAGGTTATGTTCATTGAGTTAATATCATTTTTCTGTTGATTGCAAAATTAAGAAGCTCTTTTCGAGATGTTATTGATGCTGAGATTTTCAAACAATTTATGATAAAAAAATTATTCAAACATGTTTGGATATTTATTTATCTAGTTTTTATATCTAATATACAAGCTGACGTAAAGTTGCCCAAGGGAATCGGTCCAGTTGCTTCGTCATCTAGCCATATGGTTGAAAGGCAAGGGAGCGTAGAAGTGTCTTTGTCTGCGACGGCTAAAAATGGAATAAATGTATTTGAGTTTTCAATCTTTGATATGCCAAAGAATGGCGTTTTACTCACGGCTGACGGAAAAGTAATTAAAAATGATGTGATAAGATATTTAGGGGATTCAATAAGTTTGATATACGTTCCTAAGAACGATACCGCAATTTCTGATGAATTTACTTACAGGGCGCGAATTAGGGGAGGAAAATATTCATCACCATCTAAAATCAGCATTCAGATAATAGAGCCCGCTGCCAAATTCTCAACTGCAGATATTCTTAATTTTGGAAGAGTTGGAATGTATAAGACAGTAATAAAAGAATTAGAGCTAAAAAATGAATCTACTAATGTAATAAAAATCTCTACTAATAAACTTATTAAATTTTCTTATTTAAATAAAATTCAGGAAATAGAGCTCCTTCCTAACAGATCATTTACTATCCCAATAAAATTCAATTCTGAAGATAGTATTGGTATCATTCGTGAAAAATTAATCCTTAGTTCTGGCGCTATTCAAAAAGAAGTTAATCTAAGTGCTCTCGTAACTGAGCCCTTTCAATTAAGTTCAAAAAATATCGTTCTGAAAAAATTAGAGGGTAGAAGTTATAGGTCATCACAAATCGCTCTATCTAATAATTTGGATGAGGAAATAACTATTAATATTAATGAGAGAGAACAAGGGACATTAAATTTTCAAAAACTTATCAAATTATCAGCCGGAGCAACTAAGAGTTTAGATATTAGTCTTGAGAATTCACATCCTAACGAATTTGAATCTGAGTTATTCCTAAATAATGGACAATATACTAGATCATTGAAGGTCACGGCGAGAGCGCTGCCACCTTATGTTATTATTAATGGTAATAAGAAATTTATTTCAGCGAATTCTAGGATAGGTGAAGCCTTAATATTTGATATACCTATAACTAACTCAGGAGGCCTGCCCGTTGATGTATCGATCAATTTAGTTGAAGGTTTTAAACTTAATGAAACAGATTCTGAGATAGTGAATATAAAAGCTGGGGACATAAAAATAATTAAACTATCTTATTCTGCCAAAGATATAGGATTAAAAAATTGTTCAATTGGTTTTAATTGGGAAAATAAAGAATCCTATATAAAGTTTAAACTTGATATTAAAGATGCTATTAAACGGCCAGAAGCTTCTAACTCCAAGAAACTGCCAAAAAACCAACTAAATTTAAAAGACTCTTATCCTAAGAGTTTATTGCTAGATGTTGAAACAGAAAGAAATGTTTCAACGGAATTGTCTACAGTAAAAGACATCAAAGTCATTAAAACCGGAAAACAGCAGGTTGAATTTTCGTGGGATAAAAAACCTGAAGAGCTTAACTTCGTTGTTGAGACAAGAGTGCATCGTCTAAATAAAGAGCAAGGTTTGATCCAATTTCATTGGATAGAACTAGATGATGATTATTTAACGATATCACAAAATGGATCTGAAGTTAAAGCACTAATTAAAGGGTTAAGCCCAAGTGGACGATATACGATCCGAGTTATATCAAAAAACAAGAATAATGAATTTTCTTCACCCTCTGAACCATTTCAATTTAGCACGAAAGAATCTTTTGAATTAAATAGGCGGGTTATTTTAAATCTTATTGGTCTTACTGCTGGTGTTTTTCTAGTTTCTTTTTATTTACTACGATTTACTAAAGCGCGAGGTTTATGACTTTCATTTCTTCTTTCTTGATTCTCGCTCTCTATAAATAAATTTTATAGGTACACCAGTATAAGGAGATTGTTCTCTTATTTTATTTTCTAGATAACGCTCATAACTATTAGGTAGAAGGCTTTTTTTATTGCAAAATAATATGAAATTTGCCTCAGGTATAGCCTTATAGTGTTCACTGGATTTAGACATTGTTGCATAAAGAAGTTTAAATCTTTTTCCAGCTTTGCCCGACGGTGGAGGGTGGGAAAGAAGAGAGTCATGTAAAAGTCTATTGAGAGAACCTGTGTTTAGTGGTGACCATGATGCCTTACGGATTTGTTCAATTGCGAAAAATAGTCGACTTACGGATTCACCAGTCTTAGCTGACATGGCAACAATGGGTGCATATGGTAGAAAGAATAATTGTTCGGTGATATCTTCAGTAATTGATTCTAGTCTGTCGCTTTTAGCTGCAGTGGGGTGATATAAATCAAATTTGTTCCCAATGATTAAGCAGGGACAACCTGCATCGCTTATAAGGTTTGCAATTTTCCTATCTTGAGAAGTGGGGCCTTGCGCGGAATCAACTACGAGTGCACAGATGTCAGCTCTTCTTATACTTGACTTTGTTCTCATTCCGCTGAAGACCTCGACTGAAGTGCGTTGTTTATTTCTAGATCTGAGTCCTGCTGTGTCTATTAATGTGTAGTCAATTCCGCCGTGTGAAAATGGTACATCCACAGCATCTCTAGTTGTTCCAGCGATATCGCTAACGATTGTTCTGGAATCATTAAGAAGAGAATTAATAATGGAGGATTTGCCGACATTTGGCCGTCCTACAAGTGCAATTTTTAATTTTTTATTATTTGTTTCTGTTGAAATAATTTTATCAGGAAGGATTGAGCTAACATTTTGAGCAAGTTCATTTATACCAATGTTGTGTGCTGCGCTTGTAGCAAAGGTTTGGTCAAATCCAAGTGATGAAAAATCATCAATTAGTCCAATTTTTTTATGTTCGTCTACTTTGTTTGCAACAAGAAAAATTGGGGTTTCTGATTTTCTTAGATAAGAAGAAATTTCCTGATCAACTGGAGTCAGACCATCGACAGCATCAACAACAAATAATATTAAATCTGCCGCTTCCATAGCAATATCTACTTCTTGTTGAATAATAGAATTAAATGAGTCGTCGGGATTTGAACCAATTCCTCCAGTGTCGATAAGATTAAATGAAGGAGGGAATAATTCACAAGATGCGGTTATTCTATCTCTAGTTACTCCTGGTTCATCATGAACTATCGAGATTCTCTTCCCTGCCAATCTGTTAAATATGGCAGATTTCCCTACATTTGGTCGACCGACTATAGCTACTGTTCTATTATTTTGTAGGGACTGCATTTGGGTTGTTAGGTAATTGGATGAGACCGTTATAGATATACAGTATTGCTGCACCTATAGAAAAGAAACTTGTAAGTGCTGAAAAGTAAAAAACAACTGATTCTGATCTTATTAAAAGAGAACCATAAATAATGATCACTTGCATCATGGTGGCAACTTTTCCTATTATGTGATGCTTTATTTCTATGTCGCCAGCAATTGACCCTATGGCTATGGCTCCAGAAATTTGAATTATCTCACGTGCGAAGATTAAAGTTGTATAATAAATTGGCAATGGGTTTCCACAGTCTATGAAAGTTAATGCTGCAGAGGTGGTAAATATAAGAATTTTGTCAGCGATAGGATCAAGAAATGTACCAATTCTACTAATTAGATTAAGCCTTCTAGATACGTAGCCGTCTAAAGCATCAGTTATGACGGCAATTGAAAATGTTACCAGTAATAAATAAAAGTATGGTGATTGATTGAAGCTATCTCTGATGCTTTGGTTGTAATTGAATATGAGAAAAAAAATTATTGGAGTGAGTAAAATTCTTAATACAGTAATTTTTGTTGGTAGATTTATCATTACTATGGGTTTCCCTTTTTTCCTAAATGCTAATGAATAAAAGCCATTGAAATTTCAAAGTATAAATAATGGATTTAAATAGATTAAAAGGTTCAGGTGTCGAAGGGCTCAATTATATAAATTCGGTTAATAATATTGAACCAATTCTTAAGAGATATGAAATTAAGCCAAATAAAGCTCTTGGACAGAATTTTTTGAGAGATAATGAGTTGTCCAAAAAAATCGTTGATTCCTTGTCATTAAATCACGATGACATACTAATTGAAGTTGGCCCAGGTCTCGGTGCATTGACTCAATTTCTTGTTAATAAAGTAACAAAGCTAATATTAATTGAATTTGATCATAATATTTCACAATTGCTATCCATAATTTTTGATGGTTGTGATGACGTTGAAATCATTAATGAAGATGCTGTAAAATTTGATCTACGTAATTTTTATTTGGATGGAGAAGTCAAAGTTATTGGTAATCTTCCGTATTCGTCTGGAAGCGAAATTATTCGAAATTTTCTAACCTTTCCAACTCCAGTTACATCTTGTGTTTTTATGTTACAAAAAGAAGTTGCAGAAAGGTACTGTGCTGTTCCCAGGACTAAAGCATATGGTGTAAATACTGTATTGATAGGGAGCAGATGGAAAGTTAAGAATATTATTGAATGTGATTCTTTACCATTTATTCCACGCCCTAGTGTTAGTTCTGCGGTGGTAAAATTTGAATTATTAAATACCAATGAATATGAACCTCATAATTATAATGTTTTAAGGAACGTATTATTTTCTGGTTTCAGCGAGAGAAGAAAACAAATAAAAAAA